>OOAW01000326.1_pt1 | contig 40576 bp, 31 predicted proteins | sample 1671861 | NCBI WGS metagenome assembly OOAW01 (sample SAMN06348200, study PRJEB24527) | human gut metagenome | reverse complement strand
AACCATACGGTTCCGGGCCTCGTCTCGTCGCTGTACTGTCTCAGTTCAGGAAGTCCTTCCGCTTCTTGGAGCGACTGGGGTGGCGCGCCGTCGTCGCGGGCTGCGCATTCCTCGCCTCCGCCGGACGGCGAAGGCTCCCTCGCTCCGCCGCTCCTCCTCTCCCCACGGGACCCGCTTGCGCTGGGCTCCCGCGGGGACCCCGAAACTGCGCCCAATGCCTGACGGCATCAAAAAAAGAATCAGTTCAGGAAGTCCTTCAGCTTCTTGGAGCGGCTGGGGTGGCGCAGTTTTCTCAGGGCCTTGGCCTCGATCTGGCGGATGCGCTCACGGGTGACGTTGAACTCCTTGCCCACCTCTTCCAGGGTGCGGGTGCGACCGTCCTCAATGCCGAAGCGCAGCTTGAGCACCTTCTCCTCCCTGGGGGTCAGGGTGCCCAGCACGTCCACCAGCTGCTCCTTGAGCAGGGTGAAGGAGGCGGCCTCCGACGGCTCGGAGGCGTCCTCGTCGGGGATGAAGTCGCCCAGGTGGGAGTCCTCCTCCTCGCCGATGGGGGTCTCCAGGCTCACCGGCTCCTGGGCAATTTTCAGAATCTCCCGCACCTTGTCCACGGGCATGCTCATCTCCTCGGCGATCTCCTCGGGGGAGGGGTCGTGGCCCAGCTCCTGGAGGAGCTGGCGGGAGACGCGGATGACCTTGTTGATGGTCTCCACCATGTGGACGGGGATGCGGATGGTGCGGGCCTGGTCGGCGATGGCCCGGGTGATGGCCTGGCGGATCCACCAAGTGGCATAGGTGGAGAACTTGTAGCCCTTGGTGTAGTCGAACTTCTCCACCGCCTTGATGAGGCCCAGGTTGCCCTCCTGAATCAGATCCAGAAAGAGCATGCCGCGGCCCACATACCGCTTGGCGATGGACACCACCAGACGGAGGTTGGCCTCGGCCAGGCGCTGCTTGGCGGCCTCGCCCCGCTTCACCAGGCGGCGCAGTTCCTTCTCCTCCTCCTCGGTGAGGGAGACTTCCTCGCCGTTTTTCCGGGCCTGCTCCAGCTCCTCCATCTGCTCCTTGGCCGCGTCGCCGGCCCCCATATCCTGGGCCAGCTGGATCTCCTCATCGGGAGTGAGCAGATTCACCTTGCCGATCTCCTTGAGGTACATCCGCACAGGGTCGTCGATGCCGAAGGAGTCCACCAGCGTATTGGGGTCCACCATCTCCTCCTCGGGGAGCTCCTCAATCTCGTTGAGCTCCTCCAGGGGGGGCATGATATCATCGGCCAGCTCGGGCAGATAGTCATCGCCCACGGTGTCGATGCCCAGGTTCTCCAGGGTATCGTAGATCTTGTCCATCTGGTCGCTCTCCAGATCCAGGTTCTCCAGCACATCCATGAGCTCACTGGACGAGAGCTTGCCGTTTTTCTTGCCCCGCTCGATCAGCTCCGCCAGCTTTTCCGCCCCCTGGACGCCCTCGACGACCTTCATGACCTCGATCTTGCCCTGCTCCATTTTCTTCACATTGGCCTGGGCCAGCTTGGTCTGATCCTCCAGGGTCAGGGTGTGTACCTTCTTGCTGGTGGTCTTCTTTTCACTCATGCGGTTATCCTCCATACGCTTTTCTTTCTCTGAACTTCTCCCGTGCCGCCAGCAGGGGGTCGCTTGCGCCCGCCCCGCCCCGCTTGAGGGCCTCGGTCTCAATGATCTCTATGTAATCCCGCAGGGCCTGGGCGCTGTGCGCCAGGGCCTCCGGCTGATCCATCACGCTCACCAGGTGGCTCATCTCCTCCGGGGAGAGCGCCCCGGCGAGGGCGGCCAACTGGGTGGAGCGCCCCTCCCGGTGGCGCTGGCACAGCAGGGCGTAGATCTTGGCCAGCACCGGGGCGGAAAACTGCTCCGGCCCCAGCCCCTCCACCTGGGGAAACAGGTCGGGCTCCAGCAGCAGCAGCCTCACCACCCCCTCCTCCGCCCGGGCGGAGCGGAGGTTCTCATACCGCAGCTCCCGCTCCCGGGGCTGGAGCTGGGCCGCCGGCGTCAGCTCCCGGCGGGCCTGCTTCTTGCGGGCCTGCCATGCCCGGTTCTTGCGGAACCGCTCCACCTCCTGGGCAAAGGCCCCGGCCGAAATGCCCGCGGCGGCCGCGGCCTTGTTGCCGTAAATCTCGCGCTCGATGGGGCTCTGGAGCGCCGCCACCGTCTCCACCGCCTCCCTGAGGAAGGCCATGCGCCCCTCCTCATCGGCCAGGCTGTGCTTCTGCTGGAGGCTCTCCAGCCGGTAGTCGTTCTGGCCCGCGCTGCCGTTCAGGCACTTCTCAAAGGCCGCCGGGCCGAATTTCTTCACAAAGTCGTCCGGATCCTGCTTGACGGGCTTGCCCTCCGCGTCGTAGGCGTTGGGGAGCTGGAGCACCCGGACGTTCAGGTTGGCGTTTTTCAGAATGTTGAGCACCCGGTCGGTGGACTGCTTACCCGCTGCGTCGTTGTCGTAGCAGAGCACCAGCTCCTTGGTGTAGCGGGCCAGTATCCGGGCGTGCTCCTCGGTGAGGGCGGTGCCCATGGTGGCCACCACATTGTCGAACCCCGCCTGATGGAGGGTGATGACGTCGATGTTGCCCTCCACCAGCACCAAATTGGGCCGCTTGGTGCTCTTGGCAAAGTTGAGGGCGTAGATCAGCCGCCCCTTCTTAAAGGCAATGGTCTCCGGGGTGTTGAGGTACTTGGCCCCCTCCTCCCCCGGCAGGATGCGGCTGGTGAAGCCGGCCACCTCCCCCCGCACATCGATGACGGGGAGCATGAGACGGGCGCGGAACTTGTCGTACACTCCGCCGTTCTTGCCCGCCACGGCCAGCCCGGCGTCGATGAGCTCCATCTTGCTGTATCCCTTGGCGGTCAGCGCCCTGGTCAGCGCGTCCCACTGCTCCGGAGCCGCCCCCAGGCCGAAGCGGGTGGCGGTGCGCGGCGCAATCTGCCGCTGGGCCAGATAGTCCCGCACCCGCGCACCGCCGGGGCCCTTGAGGTAGTCGTGGTAAAACCGGGCCGCGTCCCTGTTGGCCGCAAGAGCCCGGGCCCGCTTTTTGCGCCCGGCGTCATCGGCGCCTGTGTCAGGCACCTCCAGCCCCGCCCGCTGGGCCAGCAGGCGCACCGCGTCGGGAAAGGGCAGGTTCTCGATCTCCATGATGAAGGAGATCACCCCGCCCCCTTTGCCGCAGCCGAAGCAGTGGTAAATCTGTTTATCCGGCGAAACCGAGAAGGAGGGCGTCTTTTCGTTGTGAAAGGGGCACAGCCCCCACAGGTTGTTTCCCTTCCGGGTCAGGTGGACATAGGAGGAAACCACGTCGGAGATCTCGCTCCGGGCCACCAGCTCGTCGATGAATTGTTCGGGAATCGGCACGCCGCGCCCTCCTTCCGACTATGTTTTCCACAATATACCAGGCTTATACCCTCCCGCGCGGCCTGCCTGTCCGCGCCTACTTCACGCTCCAGGATTTCGGAATGAACGCCGCGTTGAAGCACTCCACCGCGTAGACGTCGGTCATGCCCGCAATATAGTCGCAGACGGCCCGCTCCACGCCCTCCTCCATCCTGATGTCCTGAAACTCCGGTGGCAGCTTGTCCGGCTCCCGCCGGTAGTAGTCGAACAGGCGGCGGAGCAGCTCCTGAGCCTTCCCCTCCTCCCCCTTGGCCACCGGATTGCGGTAGACAAACTCGAACATGAACGCCCGCAGCTCGCCCATAGCGTCCCGGCAGGCGGGGGACTGGAGAATTGCGTCCCGCCCGGCGCTCTGGGTGATGATGTCCACCGTCAGGGTGTTGATCCGCTCCGAGTGGGTGAAGCCCAGCACCTGGGAGATGGACAGGGGTATGTCCATGGGGTAGATGATCCTGCCCCGGATGGCGTCGTCAATGTCGTGGTTGATGTAGGCGATCTTGTCGGCCAGCCGGAGGAGCTGGCCTTCCAGGGTCTCCGCCCGGTCGGGGCCGGTGTGGCAGAGGATGCCCCGCCGCACCTCATAGGTCAGGTTGAGGCCCTCCCCCTCCTTTTCCAGCCGGTCCACCACCCGCAGGGACTGCTCGTTGTGGGCGAAGCCGCCGGGCAGGATTTCATTGAGCACCCGCTCCCCGGCGTGGCCGAAGGGGGTGTGGCCCAGATCGTGGCCGTAGGCCGCCGCCTCCGCCAGATCCTCGTTGAGCCGCAGGCCCCGGGCAATGGTGCGGGCGATGCGGCTGACCTCGATGGTGTGGGTCATGCGGGTGCGGTAGTGGTCCCCCTCCGGCTCCAGAAAGACCTGGGTCTTGTGCTTGAGCCGCCGGAAGGCCTTGGAGTGGATGATCCGGTCGATGTCCCGCTGGAAGCAGGTGCGGGTGGGACAGGGCTCCAGCGGCGTCTGCCGCCCCCGGGATTGGGACGACAGGCATGCAAAGGGGGAGAGCATCTCCCGCTCCAGCGCCTCGGTCTGTTCGCGCAGGGTCACAGATACCACCTACCTCTCAGCAGTCTCTGTAACTATATACTTCTTTCCTCGGAAAAATCCTTCTTTTTTGCAAAAGATTCATGATTTGTTCATACTTGTGTCCCGGGCACCGCCTGGAAGGACTCGCCGCACACCTGGGCGGCCACTCCGCCGGCGGCCAGCTCGGTAAGCCGGGCGGAGAAGGCCTCCGCCCGCTCCTCGGGCAGCAGGGCGTGCACCGTGACGTCGGCGGCGTACTCCACCTCCCCCAGCACCCCGCCGTGGGCCTCCAGCTCCAGCTTGAGCCGCTCGAAGAAGGAGTAGGGGCAAGGCACGGCCACCTCCACCCAGCGGCGCACCACGGAGATACCCGCCGCGTCCAGGGCGTCCTTGGCGGACTGGGTATAGGCCCGCACCAGCCCTCCCGCCCCCAGCAGGATACCGCCGAAGTAGCGGGTCACCACGCAGCAGACGTTGGTGACCCCCTCCCGCTGGAAGACATTGAGCATGGGCTGGCCCGCCGTGCCCTGAGGCTCCCCGTCGTCGGAGTAGCGCTCCACGCCCCCCTCCCGGATGCGGTAGCACCAGCAGTGGTGGCGGGCGTCGTAGTGCTTTTTTCGGATCTCCTCGATGCGGGCCCTGGCCTCCTCCTCGCTCTCCACCGGCCAGACATGGCCGAGGAAGCGGGAGCGCTTCTCCACCAGCTCGGTCTCGGACGCTCCGGTGGGGACAAAATACTCGGTCACCGCTCCCACTCCCTTCGGGTGACGGCAAAGTAGTGGGCCAGCCGGGTCTCGCCCAGCTGCTCCACCGCTTCAATACGGGAGAGGCGGTAGGTCATGCCGCACTTCTGCATGACCCGCTTGGACTTGCGGTTGCCGTCGTAGTAGGCCGCCCACAGGGCCTGGTAGCCCAGGTCGGCGAAGGCGTGGCGGATAATCTCCTTCACCGCCTCGGGGATCAGCCCCTGGCCCCAGCAGTCCCGGGCCAGGGAATAGCCGATCTCCTCGCTGGGCGTCCCCAGCTCCGTGCGGTGCCGGTCCACAAAGCCCGCCGAGCCGATCAGGCGGCCGTCGGACTTGCGGAGCACCGCCAGGGCACCCGAGGGGACGAAGATGTTCTCGATGACCTGTCGGCTCTCCTCCACGCTCCGGTGGGGGCGCCACCCCGCCGGGGGGCCCACCTCCGGGTGGCTGGCGTAGGCGTACAGCCCCTCCGCATCGTCCAGGGTGAAGGGGCGCAGGAGCAGGCGGTCAGTCTCCAGTAACTGCATGGCGGTTCCTCCTTATATCGCAAGCATTGAACCCCCTCGGAGCGCGGAGGGGGTATCGCGCCGTTTACGGCGCCTCTCAGTCCTCCCAGGGCTCCTTGGGGGGCGTCCAGCCCGACACGATATAGTCCTTCAGGCGGCCAAGCTGGACGGGGGTACACACCGCCTCCACCTCGATGGCCTCGCCGTAGTCCACCCGCTCCACCTTGGCCTGCCGGTGGAGCATGTCCACCACGCCGCCCTGGTCGTAGGGCAGGCGGAGCACCACCCGGCAGGCGCCGGTGTCCAGGCGGCCGCCGATTTTCTCCAGCAGCTCGTCCAGCCCCTGGCCGGTCTTGGCCGAGATGGACACGATGTCCGCCCCGTGGGGAAGGATGTCGCCGGTAAATTTATCGCACTTGTTGAACACGTCGATGCGGGGGGTCTGCTCCGCCCCCAGCTCCACGATGAGCTGCTCCACCACCGCCGCCTGCTCCCGCCACAGGGGGTTGGAGGCGTCGATGACATGGAGGAGCAGGTCGGCGTAGCTCAGCTCCTCCAGCGTGGCCTTAAAGGCCTCCACCAGATGGTGGGGCAGCTTGCGGATGAAGCCCACGGTGTCGCTGAGCAGCACGGTGCAGGTGTCGCTGATCTCTAGCGTCCGGGTGGTGGTGTCCAGGGTGTCGAACAGCCGGTTGTTGGCGGGGATGTCCGCCCCGGTCAGCCGGTTGAGCAGGGTGGACTTGCCCGCGTTGGTATAGCCCACGATGGCCACCACCGGCACCTCGTTCTTCTCCCGGCGGGTGCGCTGGGTGGCCCGCACCCGCCGCACCTGCTCCAGCTCCTCCCGCAGCTTCTGGATCTTGCGGCGGATGTGCCGCCGGTCGGTCTCCAGTTGGGTTTCGCCGGGGCCGCGGGTGCCGATGGCGCCCTCCTGGCGCTCCAGGTGGGTCCACATGCCCAGCAGCCGGGGCAGCAGATACTGGTACTGGGCCAGCTCCACCTGGAGCCGTCCCTCCCGGGTGCGGGCCCGCTGGGCGAAGATATCCAGGATCAGGGCCGCCCGGTCCAGCACCTGGACGCCCAGCTCCTCCGACAGCACCCGCTGCTGGGAGGGGGACAGGGGGTTATCCACCACCACCATGTCGGCCCCCATGGCCCCCACCAGCTCCTTCACCTCAGCCGCCTTGCCCTCGCCGATGAAGGTGCGGGGATCGGGGGCGTCCTTGTTCTGGAACACGGTGCCCACGCACACGCCCCCCGCGGTCTCCAGCAGATCGGCCAGCTCCTCCATGGAGGTGTCGTCGGCGTTTTCCTCGGCGGACAGGCAGTGGGCATTCAGGCCCACCAGCACCGCCCGGTTTTTCGCTTGCTTTGTCTCGTTTTCCGTCATACCGTCCTCCGCGCCGCGGGCCGCAGCCCCGGCGTCAGTTTTTCTTCAGTACTTCCACAATCTCCCCGATAAAGATGCGGTGATAGTCCCGCTCGGGGTACCACTTCCCGTCCAGCTCTCCGTCCAGGAAGTGGGTCGGGTCCATGTCCTGCCAGTACGCCTTTTTACATACCAGCACCAGCCCGGCCTCCTCAAAGTAGGGCGCTCCGCACGCCGCCCCGGCCACCGTGAAGCCGCACTCCTTGACCTTATCCACGTCCCGGCCGCTCTTGGAGCCGCACAGGGCCAGGGCCTTCCGGTATTCCTCCCCGAAGAAGGAGAGGGTGAAGCAGTTCTCCCGCTCCACGAATTCCAGGGTGTACCGCTGGGGGCGGATGTAGACCGTGGCCACCGGCTTTCCCCACAGCACGCCCAGGCCGCCCCAGCTGGCCGTCATGGTGTTGCACCGCTCCACCGTCCCGGCGGTGACCAGCATCCACTGCTCGCCGATCATGGAAAAGACATTCTGGTTCAGCTCCTTGGGGTCAATTCTGCTAAACATCGCTCTTACCTCCATCCGTTGATCACCGTGTCCGGATCGTCCACATAAACCGAAACCTCGCCGCACTGGGGGCAGACCGCGGCCTTCAGAATTCCCATCCGTCCGTCGTCGCCAAACAGGAACCTTCCCCCATTGTCGATGAAAATTTCATGTTTATACCCATCCTCCTTGACGTTCCAGCCCTTCAACATCTCTGTCCCGCAGCGCAGGCACTTGCGCATAGCCGTCTCCCTCCTTATTCTTATGCCGCTCCGGCGGCTGGTATCCTTCCGATGCAAAAGAGCCCGTACCGAAACCGGTACGGGCTCTTACATACGAACTTACTTCTTGTCCAGGCCGAACTTCTTGTTGAAGCGGCTGACGCGTCCGCCAGTATCCACCATCTTCTGCTTGCCGGTGAAGAAGGGGTGACACTTGGAGCAGACTTCCACGCGAATGTCCTTCTTGGTAGATCCGGTTTCGATCACATTACCGCAAGCACACTTGATCGTGGTCTGTTCGTAGTTGGGATGGATGCCTTCCTTCATGGTGTGTTCACCTCTTTCTCGTTCTGGATGAGGCGGCGCAGCAAACCTCCACGCCTTATAAACGCTAGAATAGTATAGCACAGGAAAACCGGAATTGCAACTGTTTTTTCGAGAAATTTTTCAAGTCGCCGGCGGCCCTTCACACATCCACCGCCTGATCCAGGGCGAAAAACCACAGACACCGGCGGATCACCGACTTCCCGGTGATCTCCTCCAGCGCCCGGCTGTAGGCCGCGAGCTGGGGCCGGTACTCCTCCGCCCGGGCCGCCGCGGAGCGCCGGTCCACCCGGTCGGTCTTGAAGTCCACCACGGTGATGCCCTCCAGTGTCTCAAAGCAGCAGTCCACCACGCCCTGGAGGAGCACCTGCTCCTCCGCCCCGGCCTGGGGGTAGTAGTCCGCCGCCGGAACCAGGATGGAGAACTTGAACTCCCTCCGCAGGGAGGTGGAGGCCATCAGCTCCCGCCCCAGGGGAGAGGCGAAAAAGGCCGCGATTTTGGCCGGGTCCACCGCCTCCCCCTGCTGGGGGGTGAGGAAGGCCCGCTCCACCAGCCGGGCGATCTCGGCCCGCACCTGCTCCACGCGCTCCGTCCGCTCGAAGTCGATGTACTGCATGACCAGGTGGAGGGCGGTGCCCTTCTGGGCCGGGGTGAGGCCGAACTCCTCGGCGGCGAACCGGGGCCGCCCCAGGCGGATGGGCCGGGGGGGCCGGACCGCCGCCTCGGCCACCTCCTCGTCCAGCGCCCGCCCCTTGAGCTGGGTGGCGGTGAGCTTGGAGGGCAGCTCCACCTCCGCTCCGTGGGGATAATGCCAGGCCAGCCGGGCCGCCAGGGCGGCGGTCTCCTCCCCCGCCCCCGCGGAAATCATCTCGCCGTCCGGGGGATCGGATGGGGAAACGGCGCTCTCCTCCGGCTCCGCCTGGAACTCCGCCTCGTCCACAAAGCGGATATCCCAGGCCGGGCCGAAGTCCGCCGCCGGGACGGGCACCTGCACCCCCGCGACCCGGCGGAGGGCCTCCCCGTCGGGCCGGGCCAGGGCGGGCAGCAGCACCCACTGCCCCACGCTCTGGCACCCGGCCAGCACCTGGGGCTCCACCGGACAGGCCGCGTCGGGGGCCAGCTTCTCCAGATCCCGCGCCCCGCCGGTGAGGGCCACCGACAAAATCAGCTTCTCCTTGGCCCGGGTCATGGCCACATAGAGCAGCCGCAGCTCCTCGGCCATCATCTCCAGCTCCAGCTTCCGGGCCACCGCCCGGCGGGCCAGGGTGGGATACTCCATCCCCCGCTCCACGTCCAGCCGCTTGGGACCCACCCCCAGCTTGGGGTGGAACAGGATGGGCCGGCTCATGTCCTCCCGGTTGAGCCTCCGCGCCAGCCCGCAGAGGAGCACCACGGGGAACTCCAGCCCCTTCGACTTGTGGATGCTCAGGATGCGCACGCCGCCCCCCTCCCGGCCGGGGGCGGGCAGGGCCAGCTTGGCCCCGTTCTCCCGCAGCCGGGTCAGGTAGGACAAAAAGCCGAACAGGCCCTTGTGGCCCGCCCCCTCGAAGCGGCGGGCCAGCTCCGCCAGGGTGAGCAGGTTGGACTGCCGCTCCTCCCCCCGGTCCATTGCGCCGAACACCCCCAGCAGATTGGTGCGGTCGTAGAGCTGCCAGAGCAGCTCGTGGCTGCTCAGCTCCCCCGCGCCGAAGCGCAGCTCGTCCAGCTCGGTCAGAAAGGCCCGGCTGTCCTCCCCGCCGTCGGCGGTCAGGGCGGCGTAGAAGTCGGTATCGGGGCTGGCAGCCCGGAGCTCCGCCAGCCGGTCGGCGGAGAAGCCGTACACCGGGGAGCGGAGGACGGAGATGAGGGGCACGTCCTGCCTTGGGTTGTCCACGATCTGGAGCAGGGAGAGGGCCACGTTCACCTCGGTGGCGGCGAAGAAGTCGCCGCCGCCCTCCGCCTCCCAGGGGATGCCCCGCTCCCCCAGGGCGCGGGCGTAGTGGTGGAGCACCGTGTTGGGGGAGCGGAGTAAAATCACGATGTCTGCCGGGCGGACGGGCCGCCCGCCGCCCTCGCCGTCGGAGACGGGAAAGCCCCCGTCCACCAGCGCCCGGATGCGCTTGGCCGCAAAGCGGGCCTCGATGAGATCCCGGGCGGTCTTCTCCTCCTCCCCCTCGGCGGAGGCGTCCACCGCGTCCAGCTCCACGGCGTAGCGGCCGTCGGGCGGGAAGGGCGCGCCGGGATAGAGGGCCTCGTCGGCGGTGTAGTCCATCTCGCCGAAGTCGGCGGACATGACGCTGCGGAACACAAAGTTGGCCCCCTCCAGCACCTCCGGCCGGGAGCGGAAGTTCCGGGACAGGATGAGCCGCCGCTCCTCCCCCTCCGCCGCCCGGGTGTAGTCGGCAAAGGCGCGGTACTTGCCTAGGAAGATGGTGGGATCGGCCAGGCGGAAGCGGTAAATGGACTGCTTTACATCCCCCACCAGGAAGAGGTTCCTCCCCTCCCGGGACAGGGCGGTGAAGATGGCGTTCTGCACCTCGTTGGTGTCCTGGTACTCGTCCACCATGATCTCGTCGTACCGGGCGGACCACTGGCGGGCCAGCTCGGTGGGAGCTCCGTCCTCCCCCACCAGCAGGCGCACCGCCATGTGCTCCAGATCGGCGAAGTCCACCATGCCCCGGCGGGCCTTCTCGGCGGCGTAGGCCCCCTCGAAGTCCTTCACCAGGGCGAACAGCCCCCGCACCGCCGGGTGCACCGCCCGGAGATCCTCCAGGAGATCCGCCCCGCAGTCCTCGAACCACTCCCCCAGCTTTTCCATCCGCTTTTTGCAGGTGCTCCGGATGGCCTTCACCTGCTCCGCCGCGTCGGGGCAGTCCACAATCTTCTTGCGCCCCGCCGCCGGGAAGGGGATGGGCAGGGCGGCCCGGGCCGCGTCCCACCCCCGCCGCGTCCCCTCCACAAAGGCGTCCAGGGCCGCCAGGGTGGCGGAGAGGCTGGGGGCGTAATTGGCGTCCAGATTGGCGTCGCAGGGGCACAGCTCCAGGGCCCGGGCGATCTTGTCCCGCCAGTAGGCCCCCTGCCGCCCCGCGTCGTCCAGCAGCAGGCGGCCCCAGGGGGTCTCCCCCGGGTCGTCTACCCCCTCCAGGGCAAAGGCCCGCTCCTGCCCGTCCAGCCAGGCGGCGGGATTGGGGTGGGCCTGCACCCGCCCCCGGATGTCCAGCACGATCTGCATGAGCCGGCTGTCGTCCCGCCCGGCGGACATGGTGTCCACCAGCCGGGCGAAGTCGCTCCCCTCGGCGATGTCCTCATAGCGCCGGTCCAGCACATCGTTGAGGGCGCGGAGCATGAGGATGCCCGCCTCCCCCTCGTCGCACAGGCGGAAGTCCGGGTCCAGCTCCAGCAGGTGGCCGCACTCCCGCAAAAGCTGGGCGCAGAAGGCGTGGACGGTGGAGATCTGGGCCTTATAGACCAGGGTGGCCTGCCGCCGCAGGTGGGCGTCGGTGGGGCGCTCCGCCAGCCGGGCGGACAGCTCCTCCACGATGCGGCCCCGCAGCTCGGCGGCGGCGGCCTTGGTGTAGGTAATGACCAGGAAGCGGTCGATGTCCAGCCCCTCCCCCTCCACCCGGGCCAGGAGCCGCTCCACCAGTACCCGGGTCTTGCCGGAGCCGGCGGCGGCGGACACCAGCAGCCCGCCGCCCCGGTTGTCTACCGCGGCCTGCTGTTCACTTGTCAGGGAAAAGGCCATAGGGCGCTCCTTTCAGCTCAGCGGGGATGGGTTCGGTTCAGTCCTCCCACTTTTTGGCGTGGGCTTCGTTCCAGATCTCCGGGCTGCCCACGCCCACCTCGTCGTAGCGGTAGACGGGGTTCTTCCCCGCCCTGCGCTGCTTCTGGTAGTCCTTGAGCACCCGGATGGCCTTTCCGCCCAGCAGCAGGATGGCCACCAGGTTCACCAGGGCCATCAGGCCCATCAGCACATCGGCCAGATCCCACACCATGGAGAAGCTCATCTGGGCGCCAATGAAAATGGCGGCCACACAGGTCAGCCGGAACACCAGCAGCCCGGTCTTGGAGTCCCGGATGAAGCGGAAGTTGGACTCGGTGTAGTAGTAGTTGCCCACCAGGGAACTGAAGGCGAACAGGAAGATGGAGACAGTGATGAACAAGGGGCCGAAGGGGCCCACCTGGCTGTGCACCGCCGCCTGGACAAAGTTCATGCCCTCGGAGTAGGCGTCGATGGGCACACCGGAGAGGAGCAGCATGAAGGCGGTGGTGGAGCAGATGAGGATGGTGTCGATGAACACGGAGAGCATCTGCACCAGCCCCTGCTTCACCGGGTGGGACACGTCGGCGGCCGCTGCCGCGTTGGGGGCGGAGCCCATGCCCGCCTCATTGGAGTAGAGGCCACGCTTGATGCCCTGCATGATGCAGGACGCGCCGATGCCCGCGAACATGGCCTTGGGATCAAAGGCCTGGGAGACGATCATGGAGAGCATATAGGGCACCTGGCCGATGTTCTTGACGGTGATGAAGAGGCCCAGGGCGATATAGATGGCCGCCATGACCGGGACGATGCCGGAGGTGATGGCGCTGATGCGGCGTACGCCGCCGAAGATGCACAGGCCGGTGAGCAGGGCCAGCACCGCGCCCACCACCGCGGGCCAGATGCTCTCGGAATAGCCGGGCAGGTAGTACTGGAGGGCGGAGCCGGCGTTGTAGGCCTGGAGGGCGTTGAAGCCGTAGGCGAAGCAGGCGATGAGCAGCACCGCGAACACCACGCCGAAGAACCGGCTGCCCAAGGCCTTCTGAATGTAGTAGGCCGGGCCGCCCACCCAGTTGTCCCTGTGCTTCTCCTTGTAGCACTGGGCCAGGGTGCTCTCAATGAAGGCGGAGGCCGCGCCGATGAGGGCCAGCAGCCACATCCAGAACACCGCGCCGTAGCCGCCGATGACCGTGGCGGCGATGATGGCGTTGGCCACCCCGGCGATGTTGCCCGTGCCCACCCGGGAGGCGGTGGAGATCATCAAAGCCTGGAAGGAGGAGATGTCCTTGCCGTCCTTTTTCTTCTCCCCCAGCACCCGCAGGGCCTCGGGGAACAGCCGGAACTGCACCCCGCGGGTGCGCACGGTGAAGTAGATCCCCGCAAAAATCAGCAGGGCGATGAGAATGTAGGTATACAGAAAGTTGCTGGTGTTGCTCAAGAGCGCTCCAAAATTGATCATGCGCAGATATTCCTCTCTTTTCATTTCTTTGCTTTTTACTATTCTGTGCCTAGGCCTTGTTTGAAAATAGTCAACACGCCCAATCACCGGGCCTTTTGCCCTCTGGACGGCCCAATTTTTCCTTGAAATCCGCCAGGATTCCTGCGAAAAAATTGCTTGCCAGCGGGCAAAATTCCTCGCCGCTGGTCATATTGCTATTTTTCAAACAAGGCCTAGAGTCAGCCCCCATCTACAGGGGTACATCCAGCAGGCGGCCCGCCCCAGTACATAACGGCGTAGGGGCGACCCTTGTGGTCGCCCGCGGGCGGCCATAAAGGCCGCCCCTACGGGTTGCGCTCCCGGCGGTCGGAGCGTCCGACCAGATAGTCCAGGGAGACATTGAAATAATCGGCCAGGGCGATCAGGCCAAAGTAATCAGGATGGCGCGTCTCATTTTCATAAGCCCGAATACACCGCTCTGTTACGCTCAGCTCCTGTGCAAAGGTCTTTTGCGTATAACCTCTTTCTTTCCGCAGCATGCCCAGTCTCTGTCCAAACGTCATAATGATTCCCCCAATTTATCAACAGGCTCAATTTGTTCCTGTTCAGAGGTATCTATTGCTATGTTTGACCGATTGCAATTCCAACAGGGCCGGGCCTGCTCCTGACTGCGGGCGGCCACAAGGGCCGCCCCTACGGGTTGCGCTCCCGGCGGTCGGAGCGTCCGACCAGATAATCCAGGGAGACGTCGAAATAGTCGGCCAGGGCGATCAGGCCATCAAAATCCGGCCGGTTTTTCCCCGCCTCATAATTGTGAACTGCCCAGCGGGACACGTTCAAGGCATCCCCGATCGCCTGTTGTGACACCCCTGCTTTCGTACGCAGCTTTGTAAGCCGCTCCTCAAAAGTGGCCATTTTCCGCTCCTCTCTTGACATGTGGAGTTATTCTCACTACAACGAGTATAGAGTTATTCTCAACAAAAGGAGGTTCTATCACGTTTGATCTCTTAGAATTACAGCAGTTGATGATCCATGAGACTTCTCCAGAATACCGCAAGCAGCTTGCCGTTGTCGATACTTACATGACCCGCCTTGGAAAGGGCTCCTCCGCCGCGTTCCTGGACGACTTCTGGTCGGAGCTGTGCAAGCTCTCCGCCATCGAGAGCGACGAACAGTTCCGCTCCGGGCTGTATCTGGGCTCCCAACTCATACTTGCTCTTTCGCAACCGCCTGCCAGAATTCCTCGCCCCTGACGGCAGGCAGGAAGCGCCGTCGGTCGCCGCCCCGACCCTCCTCGAAGTGACAGGCGGCGGCGTACTCGCACCACTGGCAGGCATTGTGATCCGGCCCCCGCCAGAAGGGGTCGGCGGCGATGTTGCCGGCGGCCAGCTCCCGGCCAATCTCCTCCAGAATCCGCCCGGTGTGCCGGGCCAGCTTGCCCAGCCGCTCAGCGGAGACCAGCGCCTCGCCGGTGATGGCCCCGGCCTTGTTCACCTTCACGGGCAGGAAACGGATGCCCGCCTCCCCCGGCTCCTCCATGGCGGCGAGCACCTCCGGCTCGTCCAGCACGATGCCGCGCCGCCGCAGCTCGGCGTCCACCTTTCTCCGGCGCTCGGCCTCGCTCATGGCCCGGCTGCCCGCGACCACCGCGTCCCGGGCGGGCAGGTAGAGCACGCCGGCCGGGATGATCTCCCGGTTGTAAAGCGCTTCCCCCTCTCGCTCCAGGGTGAACAGGTAGAGCAGCATTTGAAGGCCCATGCCGTTCCAGATATCCGTCAGATCAAAGGTTTTGCGCCCCGTCTTGTAGTCCACGACCCGCAGATAGAGCCGCCCGTCGTGCTCCCAGCCGTCCACCCGGTCCACGAAGCCGGAGATGCTGACCGTCATGCCGTCCACACTCAGCTCCACCGGGGGCAGGTCCTTCCCCGCGCCGAAGCCCAGCTCGAAGGAAATAGGCTGGAACTGGGAGGAGCGCAGCTCCTCCGCCACGTTGTCCACCACGGCGTACACCGATTTGAGCAGCCGCCGGAACAGATAGCGGAAGCGGGCGGTCTCGTGCTCCAGCCCGCCCAGCTCCTCGCTGACGTACCGCTCCACCGCCGCCTGGGCCAGGGTGCGCAGCTCCTCCTCCGGAACCTCCTTCACGCCCCCCCGCTCCCGGCAGGCCCGCAGCACGTGCTCCAGCACATAGTGGACGAAGGTGCCGTACTCCGGGGCCTGGAACCCGGCGGCCCGCCGGGGCTCGGCCTTCAGGCCGTACTGCATAAAGTAGGAGAAGTGGCAGGACTTGTACTTGTCCATCCGGGAGGCGGACATGGGCACCCGCCTCCCATAGAGGGCGTCCACCGCCGGGCGGGTGAGCCGCCCCCGCTCCATCCGGGCGGCCCGCTCCATCCGCTCCACCAGGGGGGCGTATTCCGGCAGGGCGCGCAGGGCCGCCCCGGCCTGGGGGAACCGCCCCGCCAGCTCCAGGGCGGGCCGGGGGGCCGCCAGCCGGAAGGAGCCGTCCAGCCGCCCCTCCTCCACCCGCCGGGCCTGGGGGAACAGAAAATTCAGCTTGGACTGGAGGAAGGAGGGCCGCCGCTCCTCCCCGTCCGGCCCAGCCGCCGCCCAGCTCACATAAAAGCGCCGCTGGGGTAGGGCGCAGGTCTCGTAGACGATGGTCATCTCCCGGTACAGCTTGTCGGACAGCCGGGGGGCCAGCTCCAGCCCGTAGGAGGCCAGCAGGCTCCGGTCGTCGTCGTTGAGCAGGCCCGGCGACGGCGCGGCGGCGGGGATGGCCCCGTCGTCCGCCCCCAGCAGGAACACCACCGGGCAGGCCCGGTGGGCCAGGCGGGGCATGTCGCCCACATTCACCCGGTCCAGGGACACGGGGATGGAGCCCACGTCGTACTGGGAGAGCACCAGGGCAAAGAGCTTGGAGAACTCGTCCAGCTCCATGGGGGCGTCCCCCAGAATCTGGGCGCACTGCTCCAGGCCGCCGCAGAGGATCTCCCAGAGCTGGGCATACTCCTCCGCCAGCGCGGCCTGCCCCCGGCGGTTCAGCTCCTCGGTGCGCTGGGCCAGCCGCTCCGGCACCCCCGCCGCCTCCAGAAAGGTGTAGAGGGCGATCGCCTGCCCCCGGCCCGTCTTGTCCGGGTTCTTCCGCAGGCCCTCCAGGGGCTGGGCCACCTGCCGCCGCAGCGTGTTGAGCCGGGCCAGCAGGGCCCGGTCCACCTCGGAGAAGGGCAGGCCATACCCCCTGGGGTGGTTCGCCCAGTCCCGCGCCCCCGTCCAGGCGCTCCCCTCCAAGCTCCACTTGAGCACGTAGTTCTCCAGCAGATCCACGTCCTCCGCCGACAGGCCGGTGAGCCCGGTTTTCAGATAGCGAAACACGTCGTCATAGCGGTAGCCCCCCGACGCGGCCTCCAGGGCGGAGGTGATGAGGGCCAGAATGGGCTTTTGCAGAATGTCGCTCATCCGGCTGAGGAACACGGGCACCCCGTACCGGGCGAAGATGGTCTCGACGAGGGAGCCGCATCCCTCCAGGCTGCGGGCGCACACGGCAATGTCCCGGAAGCGGTAGCCCTCCTCCCGCACCAGGCGCAGAATCTCCGCCGCCGTCCACTCCACCTCGGAGTAGGGGCTGTTGGCCTTCAGCAGGGTGAGCTCCTCCACCGCGCCCTCATAGGGGGCGGGCCGGGGGGCGAAGAGCTGGCCCTCCAGATGGGCCAGGGCCGCCGTCTTGGGTCCGGCCCCACCGGCGCGCACCTCAATTTCCCGGGAAACGCCCCGCTCCTGGGCCAGCCGGAGGAGCTGGCGGGCGGTGCGGCGGGCGGGGGAAAAGATCCCCGCGCCCCCCTCGTCCTCCTCCAGCTTGTCGCAGGTGAGGGCCACGGTGACGGAATTGGCCTTCCCCAGCAGGGCGGAGAGCACTGCCCGCTCCTGGGGGGTAAAGTCGGTGAAGGCGTCCAGGTAGAAGTCCTTCCCAACCGCCCAGTCCTCCCGGGTGAGCGCCTCCGCCAGCCGGGTCAGCCGGTCCCGGGGGTCGGCCCCCTGGCGGGCGGTCATGGCCTCGTAGGCGCCGTAGATGAGAGAGAGGTCCCGCAGCTTGTCCCCCTCCCCGCCGCCGCTCTCCTCCCCCGCGGTCCAGAGCTGCTCCGGGGTGATGCGGCAGGTCTTGAGCTCGTCCACCGTGGCCAGCAGGCCGGAGAGGAAGGCGGGCTTGCGGGAGGGGCGCTGGTACACCCGCAGCTCCGGGGCCACCGACTTGAGGGCGGCGCACAGCAGCAGCAGGCGGCCTCCCCCGTCCAGCGCCGGGGCGGCTAAACCGCCGTACACGGAGAACACCCGGTTGGCCAGCCGGGTGAAGGAGAGCACCTCGGCGAAGAGGGACACCCGGCTGCCTCCGATGGCGCAGAGCTGGCGCTCCATGCTGTGGGAGTGCTGCTCGGGGACGATCAGAATCTGGGGCCGCCCGTCCCCGGCGGCCATGGCCTCCAGCAAGGCGCGGGTCTTTCCCGTCCCCGCCCGGCCCAGCAGCAGCTTGAGTATGTCTCTCCCCCCATTCTTTGGTCAGATATTAAATTATATCATATCCCGCCCCGCCGCGCAATCTTGGACGGCGGGGACTTCCCCGTTGAGCACGTCCCTCCGATATGCTACAATAAACAATATCGCAATTTGGAGGTGCGGCAAATTGGACGCACAGATCTTCTGGAAGGTAATCGGGGCCTATAATATGGATACATGGGGCCTGCAAATCGTCCTCTTGCTCGTTCTCCTGGTTATGTTCGCGCTGTCCTACACCCAAAAGGCACCATGGGCGGCAAAGTTTGCCCTCGGAATCGCAAACTTGTGGATCGGTCTCGCTTTTTTCGCCCGTTATGGATCAGAACCTATCCAGAAGTATTTTGCGCTTCCGCTCTATCTGCTCTTCGGCATTCTGTTCCTGTATGAGAGCAGGCACAACGGAGCGGATACGCTCCAAAAGCCCACCGCCGCGCAGGCCCTGCTTCTGCTGCTCTGGCTGCTTTACCCCCTCGTCTCCCTCCTTCTGGGAAACGCCTTTCCGCAAATGGTGACACATATTATGCCCTGTCCCATTGTCAGTCTGAGTATCACGGTCTGTGCGGGTTACCGGCACAAGAACAGGCTTCTCCTTGCTCTTCTGACTCTTTGGGGGCTGACTGGGATTAAATCGATCTTTTTTCACGCCTATGAGGACACAATTCTCCTGCTCTGCGGCCTGTATGGGGCTGTACAGCTTGTCATGGCCGTAAGGCCGGCTAGGCGGAACTAGTTTTTCAAAGGGGAGCGGCGTTTCGCTGTTCGGGGCGCTGGCGGAGGAGCGGAAGCTCCATCTGCTCCATACCGCCGTCCACAACGGCATGACCGAGCTGGTCTATGTCCCCCGCTAGTCTCCATGCGCGCGAGACGGCCGCCGCCCAAATGGGCGGCGGCCGTCTTTTTGGCCCTTTCAGTGAATGCCGTAGGTCTCCCACAGCGTCAGGGTATTCTGAATGGTGAGCTTCTCGGCGAACAGCTCCCGGAACTGGGCGGTCTTCTGCTTTCCCTGGGCCTTGAGGGCCTCCATCCGCCCGGCCAGCTCCTCCTGGCGGGCCAGCAGGCGCCCATGGGCGTCCTCGTAGCGGCCCAGCCGCTCCGCGGCCTCTTGTTCCAGCCCGGCGGGTACGGAAAATCCGCCGTCCGGGCCGGGTACCGTGATGCGCTCCACCGCTTACTGGGGATTGAGGGTGTAGTTGGGCGCTTCCTTGGTGATATAGATGTCGTGGGGGTGGGACTCTTTGAGTCCGGCGGAGGTGATCTGCATGAACTGGGCCTTGGTGTGCAGCTCCTCCACGTTGTGGCAGCCGGTGTAGCCCATACCGGCCCGCAGGCCGCCCATGAGCTGGTAGATGGTGTCGCCGGTGGGGCCCTTGTAGGGCACGCGGCCCTCTACGCCCTCGGGCACCAGCTTCTTGTTGTTCTGCTGGAAGTAGCGGTCCTTGGAGCCGCAGGCCATGGCGCCCAGGGAGCCCATGCCGCGGTAGACCTTGAACTGGCGGCCCTGGTACACCTCGGTGTCGCCGGGGGACTCCTCGCAGCCCGCCAGCAGGGAGCCCAGCATGACCACGTTGGCGCCGGCGGCCAGGGCCTTGGCCAGATCGCCGGAGTACTTCACGCCGCCGTCGGCGATGATGGGCACGCCGTACTCGGCGGCCACGCAGGCGGCGTCATAGACGGCGGTGATCTGGGGCACGCCGATGCCGGCCACCACGCGGGTGGTGCAGATGGAGCCGGGGCCGATGCCGATCTTCACGCAGTCGGCGCCCGCCTCAATGAGGGCGCGGGTGCCCTCCGCGGTGGCCACGTTGCCGGCGATGAGCTGCACGTCGGGGTAGAGGGCCTTGATGCGGCGGACGCACTCCAGAATGTTGTTGGAGTGGCCGTGGGCGGAGTCCAGGCAGAGCACGTCCACGCCGGCCTCCACCAGCGCGTGGACCCGGTCCAGCACGTCGGGGGTGGCGCCGATGGCGGCGCCCACCAGCAGGCGGCCCTTCTCGTCGCGGGCGGAGTTGGGGTACACGGTGGCCTTCTCGATGTCCTTGATGGTGATGAGGCCCTTGAGGTGGTTCTCATCGTCCACGATGGGCAGCTTCTCGATCTTGTGGCGGCGCAGGATCTCCTTGGCCTCCTCCAGCGTGACGCCCTCCCTGGCGGTGACCAGGTTGTCCCTGGTCATCACGTTGTCCACCAACTGGCTCATGTCGGTCTCAAACTTCATGTCGCGGTTGGTGATAATACCGATGAGCTTGCCATCCTTGCAGATGGGCACGCCGGAGATGCGGTACTTGGCCATGAGCTCGTCGGCCTCCGCCAGCGTATGGCCGGGGGCCAGCCAGAAGGGGTTGGTGATGACGCCGTTCTCGCTGCGCTTGACCATGTCCACCTGCTCGGCCTGGGCGCCGATGGACATATTTTTATGAATGATGCCGATGCCGCCCTCACGGGCGATGGCGATGGCCATGCGGTACTCGGTAACGGTATCCATGGCGGCGCTCATCAGGGGGATGTTAAGCCTGATCCTGCGGGTGAGCTGGGTATGCAGATCGATGTCTGCGGGCAGGACGTCGCTCTCGGCGGGGATGAGCAGCACGTCGTCGAAGGTGAGGCCCTGCCGGGTGAACTTCTGGCGCTCGTCAGTGTTGACCATGGTGCATCTCCTTTTATCTTTTTGCTCTCTCAGAGGTTAAATTTTTTCTATTTTACTCGATGGCTCCGCCGCTGTCAAGGGGTGAGCTCCGCCAGCTCCACCGCGCCGTCAAACCGGCTCTTGCCCGCCTGATCCGCCCCGTGGACGTACCACAGGCCGCCGGCCTGGCCGGTGTAGAGCTCGATGGTCTCCCCCGCCACGCACTCGGCCAGGTAGCCCACCTGGAGGGAGGAGACGAAGCGGCTGGGGCCCAGGCGCTCCATGTGGAGGGCGTCGCAGAGGAAGTCCACATAACGGACATTGTTGACGTGGCCGTTGACGTCGGTATCACTGTAGTGCATGGCGCGGCTGTCCGCGTGCTCCATAGTTTCGGGCAGGCGGACCCGGGACAGGGTGCGCTCCTTGCAGAGAGGGCCGCCGTCGGTGCCCTGGAACTCCGTAATCCTGCCCATGCGGGCCAGCTTGTGGGTGGCGGCGTCGGCCAGCACCCAGGTGGACACCGCCTCCCCCACCGGCTGTCCATTCACAAACAGGTCGAAGTCCCGGTAGGTGGAGGCTCCCCTCCCGCCCCGGTGCCAGGTGCGGATGTGTACCGTGTCCCCCCAGCTCAGAGGGACATCCAGCCGGTACCACAGCCGGGCCAGCATCCAGAAGCTGTTGTACCGCTCCAGCATCTCGTCCCGGGAGACGTGAAGGGCACAGGCCGCCTGGGTGGCGGCCTCCTGGAGCATCCCCATCAGCCCGGAGGGGCGGCAGCGGTACCAGGGGTCGATGTCCCTGGAGTCCACCGTGTACTCGCACTCGTATACCACCATGCTTCCGCCTCCTCAGTCCTGGCCGTGGATGACCAGCTTGTTTTTACAGCAGATGTCGTCGATGTCGCTGGCGGTGGCCGCCGGAATGCGCATGGCCCCGCCGCAGTCGGCGCAGAACAGGTCGATGGAGCTGAAATTGACCTGGAGCTTCCAGCGGTGGGAGCCGCAGGTGCAGGAGATGCCGTCCCGCTGGGCGATCTCCTTGAGCTCGGAGAGCACCTCCTGCATCACCAGCTCGTCCAGGAAGGCCCCCTTCTCCCCTGAAGCGGCCTCCAGCTTGTCCACCGCTTCCTCCAGGCGCTGGAGGGCGGCAAACACCGGCCCCTCCTCCCCCACGTAGCAGCAGTCCAGCCCCGAGGCGGCGCAGGAGAAGGCCAGCACCTTCTCGTGGAGAAAGGCGTGGGAGGAGCAGGTGACGGTGTGATCCTTGCCGCAGAACAGGCAGGGGACGGTGAGCTTCACCCGGTCGCCCATCAGCTCCACCCGGAGGGAGGATTTGCCGCAGGGGCAGGGCAGTTCGTTGGCGGACGCCGCCAGCTGGAATACGCTGCGCTCCACCGCCACGCTCTGGCGGCAGGCGGGACAGAGATAGGCCAGAGTACGCTTGGCTTCCTCGACCATGATATGCCTCCATTTCAATGAATCCGGTTTCTGCTGTTTATTATACCGCAAAGCCCTCTTTTTGACCAGCATGTCCCGCCACAAAATCCAGCCTCATATTTTCCCGGCTTTTCGTTCAAAATAGCATTATCTGAAGGAAAGAAGGTTGGCGCTATGACCACAAAAAAGCTGGGCCGGCAGACGGTCGCCCTTGCCCACCCGCCCTCCGTCGCGGGCCACGCCAATGTGGTGGGGAAAAAAGAAGGGGAGGGCCCGCTGGCCGACAGCTTCGACCAGATCAATCAGGACGATTCCTTTGGGGAAAAGACCTGGGAGAAGGCGGAGACCGCCATGCAGAAGCTGGCCCTCTCCTCCGCGCTGGACAAGGCGGGGCTGAGCGCCTCCGCCCTGGACTATATTCTGGCCGGCGACCTGCTCAACCAGTGCATTGGCTCCGGCTTCGCCGTCCGGGGGCAGGACGTCCCCTTCTTCGGGCTGTACGGCGCCTGCTCCACCATGGCGGAGAGCCTGTCTCTGGCCGCCCTGCTGGTGGACGGCGGTTTCGCCGCCCACGCCGCCGCCATGACCTCCTCCCACTTCTGCTCCGCCGAGCGGCAGTACCGCACACCCCTGGAGTACGGCGGCCAGCGCACCCCCACCGCCCAGTGGACGGTGACGGGGGCGGGCTGCGTCATCCTCTCCCGGGAGGGGCCGGGCCCCTATATCACCCATGTGACCACAGGCAAGATTGTGGACAAGGGCATCCAGGACGCCAACAATATGGGAGCCGCCATGGCCCCCGCCGCCTATGATACCATTCAGGCCCATTTCCGGGACACAGGCCGCAGGCCCTCGGACTATGATCTGATTGTCACCGGCGATCTGGGCAGCCTGGGCAAGGAGATTCTGCTGGATCTCTTCCACCGGGACGGCATTGAATTCAAAAATCTGGAGGACTGCGGCGTGCTCATCTACGACGCCCAGACCCAGGACGTCCACTGCGGCGGCTCGGGCTGCGGCTGCTCCGCCGCGGTGCTCACCGGCTTTCTGCTCAACGGTATGAAGCAGGGCCGCTGGAGGCGCCTGCTCTTCTGCGGCACCGGCGCCCTGCTCTCCCCCACCTCCACGCTCCAGGGGGAGAGCATCCCGTCCATCTGCCACGCGGTGGCCATCTCAACGGAACAGTGAGGGAAAATCATGGAAGTCTTTTGGGAATACGCCCGCGCCTTCCTCTGCGGCGGGGCGCTCTGCCTGATCGGGCAGCTGCTCATTGACAAGACCAAGCTCACCCCGGCCCGTATTCTGGTGCTCTATGTGGTGTCCGGCGTGGTGCTGGGCGGGCTGGGGCTCTACAAGTATGTGGTGGAGTTCGGCGGAGCGGGGGCTACCGTCCCCCTGACCGGCTTTGGCTATCTGCTGGCCAAGGGAGCCGCGAAGGCCGTGGACGAGATGGGCATACTGGGCGCCCTCACCGGCGGCGTCACCGCCGCGGCGGGCGGCATCTCCGCCGCCATCTTCTTCGGCTGGCTGGTGGCCCTGATCTTTAAACCCAAACCCAAATCCCGATAAAAGAGGCGCGGGGCATTGCCCCGCGCCTCTTTGCTCCGCCTGCTGTTTGCCTTAGTGCAGGCCGTCCGCCGGTCAACACTTGAGCAGCAAATGCGTCCAGCAATAACCGCGGCGGCCGCCAGCAGAAGGGCCGCTGGCGGTGCTCATGCGGCGTACCTCTTCCAAGCGCTCCGTCACCTTCGCAGACATATCCGCCCCCGCCTTTTGAAGTATGCTGGACATAGATGTCCATAGGGTCTGACTCTTTGCCTTTGAACAAATAATCCGTTGTTACTCCGAAGATCTCACTCAGCCGAATTATTTTTTCACTGTCCGGTAAACTCTGGTCCGTTTCACGCAGTTAAAAAGATGGTGTCAACGGCTTGGTCGATGTTGCCAATGAAGCGATAGAAAATCTCGATTTTCTGTACCCGTTTTCCCTCGCTGTCCTTTATCACCTCATGGATAAGGATTTTTCAATCAAGGTAATCATACTTCTGCGGTCAGCTCAGACAGGTCGGCATATTGCTTTACCAAAACAAGCCATTTTTCAATGTTTCCGTCTGTTCCCGTGCGGCTTCAAGCTGTGTATTCAAGGCCAGGATCTTAGTCTCCAGCGCCTTCTGCTCCTGCTGGAACTTTTGGGAGAGCATAGAGAAGTTCCGGGCGGTCATGACCTCCGCGGTTCTGTCCTCATATATCCGGGCTATCAGGCTGTCCAGCTCGGCAAGACGTTTTTCCGCCCGCTTTTTATCCGCCGCCGCCCGTCTGTGCTTTGCCTCCTGTCCACTGTTGGAGGGCTTCAAAAGGCGGGCGGCTATGGCTTTCTCATTCTGATGGACCGCCTTAATCCAGAACTGCAAACGGGAGAGAACATAGGGATAAAGAACATCATAGCGGACATAATGTGCGGAACACTGATTGCCGAGTTGTCCATAGCGGCTGCAATCGTAATGCCTGTATGGTTTCTTGATCTGGCGTTTTGTCCTGAAACGCATAGACCAGCCACAACCGGCGCATTTGAGAGGCCTGGAGAAAATTTGTGTTGTCTGGTCCTTCATATAACGGCGGCGTGTGGCGATCTGTTCTTGCACACGGTCAAAAACATCTTTCGAAATGATCACCTCATGAGTCCCCTCGACACGTACCCACTCGCTGGGGTCCTTGCGGATACGCTTCTTATTTTTGTTGGAGATATTTGTTTCCCGGTAATGGACCGAATTTTCGATGTAGGTTTCATCCTCCAAAATGCTTTTGACCTGGGCTATGGTCCAGGCGTAGGCTTTTCCCTCCGGGGCGTTGGCGTAGATGTTTGCAAATGTCCCTTTGCGCTGATAGTTCAGCCAGCCGGGGGTGGATCCCTTCTCTTGCGTCAGTACCTTGGAGGTTTTAGCGGCTCCCACCCCACGCACCGCAAGGGCATAAATTTTTTCAATTATCCAGCGGGTATCCTCAGCAATCAGCAAATGGCATTTTTCCTCCGGGTCCTTGCGGCAGCCAATGGGCACATAGGCGAAAATCCTTTGTCCTTTGGCAAATTTGGCCTTGAACGCTGATTTTACCTTGCGTCTGAATGAGCCGAACCAGTGTGGGGCGATCCACTTCTTCCAGCTGAGCATAATCCTGCATCATGTTCAGCCACTCGTCTACGGACTGTTCTTTTTCCCGCCTGGCAGACAGCAGTTCGCAAAGTACCTTACGCCGCTCCTGCTTTGCGGCTCGCTCTACTTCATAGCCATTCAAGAGCTGGACACACAGGTTTTCCGGGACGCGTCCCATGACCTTATCCCCGTAAGCGGACTGCCCCAGCCTGTCCAGTTCCGGCAGCCGCTTCACGTTACCTTTACTCCATAAAACAGGCGGCCGGCAAAACTCTGGCCCCCCATATTTCAAAGTACAAATCTTTCAGCAGCAGACCGGATCCTGGCCACGCTCCACCGTCTCACCCCGAAAGCAATGCCCGCGGTATTTCCAGATGCCGGGCATATCGCGGCATCGCTCGAAAGTAACGTAGCTCGCACGCCACCGACTGGTTTTCGGGTCTTCCCGATGACTATGGCCCCCCCCATTTATGCGCATGCACTCGAGAGAAAGGCCAACAATTTATCGCTTCGTCCACCATGGCTCCCACAACATAGTCTCTGGGCTTTGCAGTCTCATAACGGAATGTCTTTGCGGTGAATATTTCCAACTCTGCAGTAATTCATCCAGGCCTTTATTTTCTGTAAAAATCTCAGAATCCGTTAGATTATATCAGCCGTATTATGCATCTAAAAATATATTGTTTTTTGTGCTATAATCCCCTGTGACATACTTCCAGCACCAAGCAGAGGACACATTGAGTAACAGTTGGTATTAAAATTGCTATACATTATTTCCAGAGGGGGCGTTGTCCCTCAAAAGAAAGGAGACTAAGTTTATGGAAAAGTTTGTTTCTGAACTGCGCGTAAGAATGTCTGCCAAAGATGCACACTATGGTGGAAATCTGGTAGATGGCGCACATATGCTGCACCTCTTTGGCGATGTGGCTACCGAACTGCTGATCCGCTGCGACGGCGATGAGGGGTTGTTTTGCGCATACGACAATATAGAGTTTCTGGCTCCTGTTTACGCCGGAGACTACATCGAAGCGAAGGGCGAGATCACTTATATCGGAAATACGTCCCGCAAGATGACCTTTACCGCGTACAAGGTCATTACAGCTAGGCCGGACGTAAGCGCTTCAGCGGCCGACGTTCTGGATGAGCCGGTTCTGGTCTGCCGAGCCAGCGGCACCTGTGTGGTCCCAAAGAACTGCAAGCGGAAATAAACAGTTGCCGGACGGGTCCCCAATGGGGCCCGTCCGCTTTCTATCAAATTAAGCGACAGAAGAGGGCATCTATAATGGATAGCTTTGGGCTAGAACGATCTATAGAGCCGCGGCACGCCCTGGCCCAACAGGCGTGGAAAATAGATAATACGATGACGCTTCGGTCGGACGAGGTTCTCATCGACGTCAAAATCATCAATATCAATTTGGCCAGCTTCAATGAAATTCTGGACGAAACAGGCGAGGACAGAGCCTTGCTGTGTCAACGCGTTTTAGAAATTGTCCGCGAGCGGGGAAAACTTCACAATCCGGTAACCAACAGTGGAGGAATGTTATATGGCACCGTGGTGGAGTTAGGTCCCAGCTACCCAAATATTTACCATATCCGGCCAAAGGACGAGATCATATCTCTGTCCTCCCTCACGGTAACCCCTCTGCACATTACGCAGATCCTCCGCATTGACTGCGAAAGCGCCCAACTGGAGGTAGAGGGTCAGGCCATCCTATATGCCAACTCTCCAGTCGTCAAAAAACCGCCGGACTTGCCCCTGCGAGCCGTGATTGCAGCTATGGATGAGGCTGGCGCCCCTACTCGCTCCTATCAGATCGTGCAACCTGGGCAGGATGTACTGATACTCGGTGCCAGCGGCCGCATCGGTCTGATGTGTGGCTATGCCGCCAAGGATAAGATGGGCTCCAGCGGACGGCTTGTAGGTATCGTGCGAGATCAGGAAAGCCGTATTCAAATGGAACCATGCAGCGTGTTCGACGAGGTGTTGGAACTGGATGCCACCAACTTGAGCGCTTTATGCGGCACTCCACACGCGGAGATCATCCAGCGCTTTGATGTAGTCATCAACTGTATCAACACAGCAGACACTGAGGCTGCAAGCCTATTGGCAGTCAAAAACCATGGAACCATATACTTTGCCACCATATGCTGCGACTATAAATTCGTGGCGCTGACCGCAGAAAGTATCGGCAAAGAGATTCAGGTCATCCCTTACACAGGCTTTTTGGAGGGACACGCAGACTACACTTTGGGTCTAATGCGCAGGTTCCCGCAAATGCAGACAGACATCCAGCGCGGGATATGCGGTGTGCCGGAGACTATCTCTATCCCGAACTCGGACGAAACACCGCACGCAAAGAGTGAAGCGGACGAGGACTGTGCGAGCGGATATATCTTCCATAGCCTGGAGGCCAAGGCCACTCTGCGCCAGGCGCTTAAAGTTGCCCGCTATACCTCCAACGTCATGATCTATGGCGAATCCGGTGTTGGAAAGGAAATTATTGCCAGAATTATTCATCAGAACAGCGAGCGAAAAAGCTTCCCAATGGTCAAAATCAACTGTGCCGCGATTCCGGAGCATCTGCTGGAGTCGGAACTGTTTGGCTACGAAAAGGGTTCCTTTACCGGAGCAAACATCAAGGGGAAAATCGGCCTCTGGGAAGCTGCACAGAACGGCACTCTATTCTTGGACGAGGTGGGCGAGCTTCCCCTTACTTTCCAGGCCAAGTTGCTGCGCGTGATCCAAGAAAAAGAAATTGTTCGTGTCGGTGGGCTAACTCCCATCAAGGTGGATGTACGGATCATCGCTGCCACCAACCGAAATCTAGCTCGCATGGTGCAGGCCGGGGAATTCCGAGAGGATCTTTACTACCGGCTGAACGTCTATCCCATCACTGTTTTGCCTCTGCGCATGCGCCGGGCAGACATCATCCCCTTAGCCAAATACTTTGTAGAGCGATACAACCTGGAATTCGGGCTTCAAAAGTCGCTAGGCGCAAAAGCACTGGAATTTCTGGAGAACCAGTCCTTTCGCGGAAATATCCGCGAGTTGCAAAATCTGATCCAGCGGTTGATGATTATGACAAATAACCGGATCATTGAGGCGCGGGACGTGCTCCAAGTCCTCTCCATGGACAGCGTGGAGCCGCCTTCTGTAGCAGCAGCCGTTCCATCTCCGGATTTTCACAAGCAGACCACCGGCGGTTCTCTGAAGGAAATGTTGAGCCAGCGGGAACGGGAAATCCTCCAGTTATACCAGCAACGGTACAAGTCCACTCGAAAGATTGCCAACATGCTGGGGATTAGTCAATCCTCTGTAGTCCGAAAATTAAATCTGTACGGTCTTCAATCGGAAGACAAGTGAACCTTTTTTGAATCACAAGCGAACCATAAATTGATCGTTCGATCAATTTATGGTTCGCTCTTCTGTTAATGGACTTCGAATTCCCGTTTCACTAAAGATAAAACTAGTAAAAATATCAAAAAATGAGTTGGCACGCAGCTTGCAGTTCAAAAATATAGTATTTCGCTACAGAAAGGAGACTCTACCATGCGAGGAGATCCATACGGAAGCCATCGTGTCATTTCCCCCAAAGGATTGCTTCCGCAGGCAGCAGAACGGGTGGACAACTCCCCCACTATTTGTTCCAATGAGATTCTGATCGACGTCATCGCGCTCCAGCCAACGGCCACAGCCTTTGGCCGCATCAAGCAAGAGTGTGGCGGCGATGTGAACCGGATCGCCCAGGAGATCCAGAAGATCGTGGACGAGCGCGGAAAGTTCCAAGACCCGGTAACAAAATCTGGCGGTATTCTGATCGGTCGCATCAAGGAGATTGGCGCCGATCTGGCTGTCTCTACAGACGCCCAGGTGGGCGATAAGATCGCCACTTTAGTGTCCCTGTCACTCACTCCTCTAAAAATTAATGAGATCACGTCCATTGACGTGGACACCGAACAGGTCTTCTGTAAGGCCAGCGCCATACTGTTCGAGAGCGGCATTTACACCAAGCTTCCGAAGGACCTTGGCGACCAGCTTAGCCTGGCGTTGATGGATGTGGCCGGTGCCCCGGCCCAAGTCGCAGTCCACGTCAAGGCGGGAGATACCGTGGTAGTGGTGGGTGCCGGCAAGGCCGGGCTTCTCTGCCTGGCGGAGGCTAAAAAACGGGTAGCTCCCACTGGCAAGGTGATCTGCATGGAATATTCCCCCCGGCAGTGTGAGATTGTGCGTAGCCTGGGCATTGCGGACGTTGTGCTGGAAGCCGATGCCAAGAAGCCTCTGGAGGCCCTGGATATTTACCAGAATGCATTGGGTGACCAACTGGCGGACTTCACGGTCAACACCGTGAGTGTACCTAATACGGAATTGGCCACGGTGCTTGTAACTAAAGATACGGGAATGATCTACTTTTTCAGCATGAGTACTGATTTTGCCAAAGCGTCTCTGGGGGCCGAGGGCATCAAGAAATATGTGCCCATGCTTATCGGAAATGGATATTACCCCGGCCATGCTGAAATTGCCTTTGACGCTGTGCGAAGGGAGGAGAAGCTACGAGATTACTTCACAAAACGCTACTGCAAATAAAATTTGTTTAAGAAAGGAAGTGAGAATGATGGAAAAACTCATCATTACCGCAGCCATCTGCGGCGCGGAGGTCGCCAAGGAAAACAGCCCCGCTGTCCCCTACACCGTGGAGGAGATGGTACGAGAGGCCAAGAGCGCGTATGATGCGGGCGCGGCGGTCATTCATGTGCATGTCCGTTGGGACGACGGCACCCCCACCCAGGACCGGGAACGGTTCCGCGTAGTGCTGGAAGCCATCAAGGCGGCCTGTCCTGGCGTCATCCTGATCCCCTCCACTGGCGGCGCCACCGGCATGACCCCGGAGGAGCGCCTTCAGCCCACCGAGCTCTTCCCCGAGATGGCCACCCTGGACTGCGGCACCTGCAACTTCGGCGACGACATCTTCGTCAACGATATGCCTACCATGCGGGCCTTTGGTCAGCGGATGATCGAGAACCGCATCAAGCCCGAGTATGAGTGCTTTGAGATCGGCCATCTGGACACCATCCTGAACATGGCCAAGAAAGGCCTGGTGCCCGGCGCCCCCATGCAGTTCAACTTCGTGCTGGGGGTGTCCGGCTGCACCCCCGCCACGGTGGGCAACCTGAATTACTTAGTCAAGCAAATCCCCTCCGGCTCCACCTGGACCGTCACCGGCATCGGCCGCAGCGCCTGGGACATGGCCGCCGCCGGAATCGTAATGGGCGGCAACGTCCGCGTTGGCTTTGAGGACAACATCTACCTGGGCAAGGGCCACAAAGCCGCCTCCAACGGTGAGCTGGTGGCCAAGGTGGTCCGCCTCTCCAAGGAGCTGGGCCGCGAGATCGCCAACCCCGGCGAGGCCCGCAGGATCCTGTCCCTGGCCTAAACGGCGAATGTCTGCGGCCTATCCGCTGAAAGATAGAACCATCTGCAATGAACAGGAAGGAGAGAACTATGAAACGGAAAAAATTTTTAGCGCTTACTCTCGCGGCAGCCATGAGCCTGGCTCTTTTCTCCGGCTGTAGCCGCCCGAGTGCCAGCAGTGGCGGTAATGATAACCCCTCTGCCAACAACACTGGCAGCACTAGTTCTGAGGAACCCATTGTGATCAAAATTGGCCATACCGACTCTGATACGCGTTCCACTCACAAGTGGAGCGTTTGGTTAGGCGAGTGGCTGGAAGAGCAGGCGCCCGGCCGTTTCAAAGTGGAGGTTTACCCCAATGGCCAGTTGGGCGACTCCCCCGACATGGTGGCCGGTGTAAAGCTGGGCACTCTCACCATGGAGTTCGACCTATCCTCCGTGGTAAGTTCCGTGTCCGGACCCGCGACTAGCGCGGTAGACCTACCCTACCTGTACCCCACCTATGAGGACTGGGTGCAGGGCACCTTTGAAAATGGCGGTCTGGAGCTGTTTAACGAGACCTTGGCACCCTCCGGCTATTACTGCGTTGGCATGTTCTATAATGGAATGCGTCAGGTGATCAGCCGCACCAGTACCTACCACAATTCCGAGGATCTGCATGGCCAGAAGATCCGCGTGGCGCAGAACGATCTGGACATCAAGACCTGGGACGCTATGGGCGGTAGTCCTACCCCCATGTCCTGGAACGAAGTGCTGACCTCCCTCTCCACAGGCACCATCGAGGCACTTGACCACTCCTTGGGTGTGTTCAATGACTTCAACATCCATGAGATCGCGCCCTACATCACCATTACCAACCACGCAAGCTCCCCCTTCCCCATTGTGTGCTCCCTGGAATGGATCGAGTCCCTGGATCCTGAGGACCGGGCGCTGATCGAGGAGGGCGTGGCCTTGGCCTGCGAGCAGCAGCGCGAGGAGGAGCGCGCCAACGAAATGGAGTATATTGAGCGCTTCAAGGAGGAAGGCGCCACTGTGGAGGAGCTCACCGATGAAGAGGTCGCTGCTTTCAAGGAGGCGGTGCAGCCTGTGTATGACGATCTGCGTGCGCAGATCGGCGACGATCTGATGGACCGCTGGCTAGCCACCGTTCCCCAGAGCTGACCCTAGAGGAAACTATATATAGGCCCGCCTAAGCCATCGGTACGGCCTGGTTGGGAACCTATAATATGCTGTAGAGAGAGGGGGAAAAGGTGTATTTCAGTGATACATCTAATTTGTCTATGAATTCAGCAAAAAGCAGATTTTTTTCAATCCTAAATCACATTGAAGAAGTCATCATCGTCTCCATGTTTGCCTTGATGGTCATCATCATTTTCGTCCAGGTCATCATGCGGAAGGCCGGCAATTCTCTGTCCTGGTCGGAAGAGCTGGGGAAATTCCTGTTCGTATGGATCTCCTGGATGGGCATCAGTCTAGGTCAGCGGGAAGGCGAGCATATTAAAATCACTATGCTCACGGATCGGCTGCCTTTCCGCTTGGCCCAGATCGTCAACATCATTTCCGATATCGTCGTGATTATCATCTGCGCCGTCATCTTCTACTATGGCGTGGAACTGGTGGTCGCTCAGGGCAATGTGCCCTATGCTGGCATCAAGATCAGCACCTCCTGGGGCTACTTGGCGGTGGTGCTGGGCTGCGGACTGATGATTCTCCGCACACTGGTGAGCATCAAGCGCTCTGCCCTCACCCTCATCAATGGCAAATTACCCGCTGACACCAAGGCCCGGGAAGGGGGGGATTAAGCATGGATGCAGTCATTGTCCTGTTGATTTTGCTGTTTGTCCTGCTGGCGATCGGTGTACCTGTGGGGTTCGCCATTGGCGGCGCAACCATGATCTCCATGTTTTTCTTCTCGGATCTGAACATGGTGGTCAACGCACAATACTGCTATTCAGGTATTTTCTCGTTTACGGTCATGGCCATCCCCTATTTCATGCTGGCCGGCACCATCATGTCCACTGGCGGCATCGCCCGGCGGATCGTGGACTTTGCCTCTGCGCTGATCGATTTTGTGACCGGCGCCCTGGGGTGCGTTTCCATGCTGGCCTGCATGTTCTTCGGCGCCCTTACCGGCTCCGGCATGGCCACCACCTCTGCCATCGGCGGCATGATGATCCCCGAAATGAAGCGCAAGGGTTATGATTCCTCCTACGCCGCCACTCTGGTCTGCTTCGGCGGTATCGTGGGGCCCATCATTCCGCCCTCCCTGTCCTTTGTGCTCTACGGAGCTTCAACCAAAACCTCCGTGCCTGATCTCTTCAAGGCCGGTATCATCCCCGGCGTTATGATCGGCCTGGTGTTTCTGATGGTGAACATCATCATCTGCAAGCGCACTGGCACCGAGGTCCACAAACCCGAGCTTGGGCCCGGCGGAGAAAGGATTCCCATGATCCAGTTCTGGAAAGAACGGCTACACCGGGTAGGCAAGGCCACCAAGGACGGGTTCTGGGCTCTGCTCTCTCCCTTTATTATCCTAGGTGGCATCTACTCTGGCTTCTTCACTCCCACTGAGGCCGCCGCTGTCTCCGTTGTGTACTCCATCATCGTGTCCCTGTTCGTGTACCACGACATGACTTGGAAGGACCTGTATAAAACTTTTGTGTCCGCCGCTGTCCTCAACGGCGTTACTTCCTTCCTGCTGGGCACCTCCACAGTGTTCTCCACCTTCATGACCTTCGAACAGGTCCCCCAGATGATCACCAACTTCATGGCCAATCTGTCCGACAGCCCTGTAGTGTTGTTGCTGGTCATCAATGTGTTTCTGCTGATCGTGGGCTGTTTTCTGGATACCGTGCCCGCCATCATCATCATCGCGCCTATGCTGCTGCCTACCATCCAGGCGTTCAACATCAATCCCATACACTTCGGTGTTGTCATGTCGGTAAACCTAGCTGTTGGTCTGTGTACGCCTCCTTATGGCTGCAACCTCTTCGTGGGTGCGGCCGTAGCCAAAATCAAGATGGAGAGCATGCTCAAATGGGTCGTACCATTTTTCCTGGTCTCCTGTGTATTGCTGTTGATTTTGTCCTTTGTTCCAGCGCTCTCTCTTGCATTTGTCTAGCTTTCCCCCTCCTGACATGCGAATCCGATAGAGAGGGACGGGCCTCCGCTTTTGCGGAGGCCCGTCCCTCTTCGGGTATGTTCTTCGATTTAAGTATATTTAGATAATAATCTTTTAGTTACTCATTAAATTCCACTATTTATTCAAAATCTTCACATTGTCTATATGCACAGTTGTACCGCCTAGGCTGGAGCAGTACAACCCAATGTCCAGATAGCCTGTTGTAACGGTGATATCCGTCTCAACCAGCCTCCACCCGGTTCCTGCATAAGGCATATCAACATAAATGCTGTCGCCTCCGTAACCAGTGGCCTCCATGCGTCCAATGTCTGGAGCCGTATTGGAAACCTTTATCCAGGCTTGAACGGTATAGGTTCCATTCGGAAGATTGATTCCCTGGTGGATGCTCTGCTGGTATGCACTGCTGCTGTAGAAGTAAACCCGCTTATCGCCGGCATATGGGGACTCTGGCGGATTTGTGCCAGATCCGGAGTCTACTCCATAGGCCACTGCCTGACCATCAGGGTGCCACTCTGTCCAGGCGCTGCTCTGTGAGGTGTCCCGCTCGAATCCGCCATTGTCTACCAAGGGGACCGAAATTGTGGCGTCTGGCTCTGTCTTCACTGACAGCTTATCCAGATTTACATTGCCGGAGTTGCTGCTGTCGTAACGCAGCGCAACGACATTCCGGCCTTCATCAAGCTCCAGCGTCTGGGTAAGCTCCTGCCACTCGTTCCAGTTTCCGCCGATACTTCCAAAAGAGATTGTCTCTATATAGGAACCGTTGACATACAGATTCAGGTCTTTCGTGGCCTGGGTGCCATTGCAGTAACGGATAGAGGCCTCATAGCTTCCGTCCTTCGGAACCGTAATCTCAAACTCAGCGCCCGCACCGGCGGAAGTCATCCCGTCAACAAAGCCGCTTCCGCTGTAATTCCAGTGATCCTGATTTGTGCCGGCGGTGCCGTAGAGCGCGGCGTTCTCGGCCTCTGCGGTGATCACTTCCGGATAGAACGGCACGGTGCAAGAATCCAAGTTGACATAGCCGGTGTCTCCGCTGGCATCCTCATGCTTAAGAGTGATGATGTTGTTTCCTGCCGCCAGCGGAAGCTGCATCAGGCAATCCGCCCAGGTGTCCCAGTGTCCGGTGGAGGGCATTATGGTTTTGCCGATATAAGACCCATTGACATAGACCGACAGAGACCGCTCTGCTGCATCGCCACTGGCGTACCGGAAGGTGACGTCATAATCACCCGCATTGGCCACCTTAGCATAGAAGGTAACGCCGGCGCCAGCGGCTTCCAGCTTGTCGACAAACCCCGCTCCGGAGTAGCCGGAGTGATTCTGGTTCACAGAGGCCTGCGTGTCTGTAGAAGCGCCAAAAAGGGAAGCATACTCCGCTTCGTAGGTGTGGCCATCCGCATCGACGGGGCTGCTGCCTTCGAGCGTGTAAGTGCTGTTGCTGTCAGAAGCGGCATAGGCCTTGATATAGGTTACATCCCCATACACATCCTTGCCCACTGTCCAGCCTTCTCCAGGCGCCGCTAACAGCGCATTATAGTCATCATAATAGGGCAGGCTCCCGTTGCTGGTAACCTCGGTAGCCGCCTGGCCATGGACGGCCAAGTAATAGTAGTCCAATCCGGAGTTGTGGCTTCCATCGACTGCACCGATCTTCACTTCGGTATTTCCGGTACCTTGCGCGGAGATTTCGTGTGTGAAATACACGCCGTCCTCATAGTCATAGGTTTCTCCATCGTCATCATAATAGCGGAAGCTGGTCTCCCGGCCGCTCGGGAAGATGTCTACCGTCACATGATCCACAGTTTCCTGTCCGACATAGTCCTGCACGTCCTGCGTCGGAATAATGGCGCCTTCTTTGATAAACATCGGAATGTCGGTCCAAGACTCGCTATTGAGGCTGTAGGGAATATACTGGCCGCCCTCATAAACAGTGCCGCGATTATAGTCAATCCAGGTGCCTTCCGGCAGATAGATCCACTTCACGGATTGACCACGTTCTGTGATAGGGGCAACGAGCAGCCACTCTCCAAACATCCAGGCATCGGAGTAGTCAGCCACGTTTTCGTCGTCGGGATAGTCGAACAGCAGGGGATACACCAGCCCCAAACCGGAGTCATAGGCCTCCCGCTCATAAGAATACATGTACGGGATCAGGGAATACCGCTGCTGAATGGCGGACTTGGTCACTTCTTCCGCCGTTGTACCAAAGTACCAAGGCTGGCGCTGTTGATGATTTGTTCCATGGACGCGGAAAACCGGACTCATAGAAGCGAATTGCAGCCATCTGGTGTAGAGCTCCGGACTGGGGTTTTCAATGTTCCCGGCGTTCTGGTTGAAGCCGCCGCCATCGCTGCCCCACTTGGGCTGCCCGTTATTGATGGTGGACAGCATCGCAGCCTTTTGCTCATTTAGTCCAGCCGCCCAAGATACCCGTTCTCCTTTGTAGAATTGGGTTGCCACGTCACCGGACCAGATGCTGGTGGCGTACCTCTGCGTACCGGGATAGTAATTGCGTGCAGTCTGCCAGACACGGACGCTGTCATCGGTATATTCCCGCTGCCCTTCATACATGGCCTGAGAAATAAAGGCGGTGGTAAAGTTGCCGAACCAGTAATCTGCACCATTTGAGGAGACCTTGTCCGTCTCATCGTTCCACCATCCAACGATGCCCCGATCGAAAGCATCCTGGGAGTGGAGCCACCACCAGTTCCGTTCCGCTGCTTTGTAGGGATCAATGCTGCGCACAGTCACAGGCAGGAAGTAGTCTGTGTATTCATAGTGGCCCGGATAGAAGTAGTCTCCGGCCTCTGCGTCCACACCTTGTTCAGTCGGTGTTCCGTCAGAGAGCTTGGTCACCACACGGGGCTTGGTGATGCCAATCATCTTAATACCCTTGGATTCCATATCCTCCTTCAGCTGCGTGGAGGCCGCAGAGGGGAAGTTATCCGTATTCCAGGTGAATTCCCCGTAATTATCATCGCCATAACGTTTCCAGTCGTAATCAAAAGCATAGCCATCAATCGGAATATTCTTGGCCCGGTACAGCTCTACCATTTCATAGAACTCGTCTTCGTCGATATCCCACTCAAAGTTGGAGAATCCCAAAGACCACTTTGGCATCATGGGAGATGTCCCTGTGATTTTGGAGAAGCCGGCCATAATCTCCTTCGGCTCTCCCAGCATGATGAAATATTCTACGTCTTCTTTCTCGTAGCGGCGGCCCTCCGCCGGCGTTCCCCCATAATAGAATTCCATCTTGCGGTCGGTGGAGTTTGTATAGGGATAGCCGCCGTCAGAGTCCACCAGAATACCATATCCGGCAGTTGACCACATAAACGGGCCGCCGGAATTTCCCTGCTGCCCTGCTGCGGCCGTAGAGCTGTTGTCGTTCCGCAGAAGGTTCCCATTATCGCTGAAGCAGTCAAATCCATGAATACCATACATATTGCTGGATTCAGCGCGTACGAAGCGCACCCCGTCGTGGTAGATGCCTCCGCTCTCTGGTTCCCAGAACAGCGTAGTTCCGTCGGCCTGCATCACCGTCATGCGGCATGGCGTACGGCTGATTTCAATGCGCATGCCGTCTGTCTGGATCACAATGGGATCGCCGGTAATGTCGATTTCCGTTGCCGTAGTGGTATCCCAAGTAAGCTCAGGGTCAATAATCGGGGTGTCTGGGCTGGGTTCCACAGACTCTGGCTGGTAATCTACCCGAAGGATATTGTCTTGGCATACTTCCAACGTAAGCAGATCTGACGCGCTCCCGCCGCTGTCAATCGTCAGTAAAAGCGTATTTCCATCTACTGCGGCGTCCGTCACATTTCCGAGCGCCTCCGATGCGGCCGAAGCAATCGGAAGACCCGCAAACAGGGTACCCAGCATAGCGGCCGTCATCAAGAGGGCAAGCAGCCGTTTTCTTATCGTCCGCATACAGTTCCTCCTTAATAAGACAACAGGGAGGTGCATAGGGAAGCCCCATGCACCTCCCTGTGTTGGTTCAAGTCGTCACTGATTCCGAAGTGAGATACAGTCTAGGTTGATTCCAGCGAAGTTCCCCGCCTGATAGGAAATTGTAATTGTATTTTGTCCCGGCAGCAATTCGACGGGAACAGATACTGTGTTCCAGCTATCCCAGTCTTGCGTTTTCGGCAGGTCGAGCAGTATGGACTCTCCGTTTACAAGCAGAGTCCGCTGGGCCGCCTCAGTCCCTGCAGAGTAGCGGACGTCCAGCAGAGCGGTGTCGCTGTCAGAGTACACAGTAAACGTGACCGCACAGCCTTCAGAGGCAAACTGGTCCACAAAGCCCTCACCATAATAGCCTTCGTGATCTGTGTTTACGGCTACATTGGCCTGCTCCGCATGTTCCGCTTCATAGGGAGCCTGATAGATCCCCTCAATCTCAATTTCAGAAGCGTCACCGGCGGCGGTCTTGATATAGACCAGCTTCTCGCTGCCGCTGTAGTAATAGGCCGTCTGAGCAGCTTGGAATTCATCCAAGGTAGCAGCGCGCTGGATGGCCTGCCCGTTGACCGTGACACCAGTCGGCTCCGTGCCGAACACTTGCGTAGTGACCGGAATAGCGGCAGCGGGGATAGAGACGGATACCGAGCTGTTCTTAAAGTCCTCGCTGGCGCTTACGGTCATCGTGGACCGGTCGCTGTGGACAAGTGTATAGCTACTATCACCCTTCGGGTATACCCGGAAAGTCAGATTCGTGTAGTTGTCCACATCGTTGCCGATGGAGCCGCCCAATTCATAATCTTCGTTGAGATTCATGGGAATAATGCTCCCATTGCGAACGTAGACAGGGATAGAATCTACATCGCAGTAGTAATTCTTTGTGCCGCCTCCGGCGGTGAGAGCGTTGTGGAAGAAATCAATCCACTCGCCTTCGGGCAGATAGATTTCCTTTACGGTCTGCCCCTCTTCGAGGACAGGTGCCACAAGAAGCGACCGGCCAAACATATACTGCTCTTCTAAGTCGTAGGCTTCCGGATCCTCCGGGAAGTCGATCATCATGGCACGCATCAGCGGGGTGCCATCCTCTGTGCACTGCTGTGCCTCACTATAAATATAGGGCAGAATGTTCATTCTGGTATTCACATAATACCGGAACGTGGGGATGATGGTATCATCTCCGGTGCGCTCCTGCACATTCCAGGGACTGCGTTCCTCGCTGGGGCTGGGATTTGCCTTCTCGCTATGGAACTGCATGATAGGCGCAAACGCCGCTGCCTGGGTGCTGCGCTTGTACAGCTCTGCGGTTGGGAAATCGCCGGTGAATCCAGCCAGATCCCATCCCCAGAATGGGATGCCAGAGATACCAGCACTTAAACCGGCGCTGATCGAATCTTGAAGCGCATCAAAGGTGGAAGACTGATCGCCAGCCCAGAATACGCCGGTGGACTGGACGCCTGCGGTGCCGGCGCGGCTGAAGGTCATACCGGTACCGGTGTTTTCCTCTGTAAAGTCGTAATACGCTTCGATATAGGCATTCGGATACTCATTGCGCATTTCCAGGCCATCGCTTCCGTCGTAGAAGGAGGTATTGCGGCCCCAGACCATTTCACCGCCATCGGTCTTGAAGCCATCAAAGTACAGTTTACAAGGGACTACACAGGGTAACGGTCTGACGGGTAGTATTCTGCCCGTCAGATTTTCCATGTAATGTTCAAGCTATCGCTTGTGGCGGCTATGGTGGTAATCATTAAATCCACCCCCCGCCGCTTGTCGTCAAAGGATACATTCTCCCAAGTGTCGAGGTAGCCGGAAATCTGGCTGACCTGTTCCGGGCTGATGGCTTCCACCGTCAAGTCCGCTATCCGCTTCACAAGTTTCTGCTTGCGCCCGTCCAGTTCCGCTATCTTCACATTCACATAGGAGAGCAGGACATTGTTCGCCCCCGTCAAGCTGTCCACCAGCTTTTCAATCTCACCGTCCACATGAGCGAGTTCCACTTGCAGGGCGGCGATTTTGGGATTGGCCTTTGCCGCTTTCTTTCTGCCTGTCAGCGTCTTGTGGCTTTCCAGCTTCTTCACCATCTGCTGATAAACTATCGTTTCCAGTTCGGCGGTGTAAATCTTGCCGCACCCGACACAGCTTTTGTTATCCAGCCGTTTCGTACAGCGGAGATATTGACGGCCTACCCGGTTGACGATACTCATAAGGGCATAGCCGCAGTTCCCGCACTTGATTTTCCCCGCCAGCCATGTATTGGTGGCTTTCCGGGCGGACTGGATTTTCATGTTGTTCATCAGCTTCTTGCGGCAGGCCAGCCATGTTTCCGATGGGACAATCCCCTTATGGGGCGCAAGCACTAGCATTTGGCCTTTCAAGTCGTTTTTCTTGCTGGGCTTCACATCACGGCCTTGATAGAGATAGCACCCGTTCATGCCCGTAAAGTCGGCGGCGTCATTGACAAGCACCGTCCCCTGACTTGTGAAAAATTCATACACGTCAAGGTCTGCCTGCACATAGACGGGATTGCGTAACATCTGTGCCAGCGTAGGGCGTATCAATTCCTTGCCGTAGAACAAAATCCCCTGTTCCGCAAAGTACCGGGTGATGTCTCCGTAGGAGGTTGCCGGGTCTGCGTACATCTCGAACATCAGCCGGATATTTACCGCTTCCTCCGGGTTTACCACCAGCTTCTTCGTGTTGATACCGTCCATCTTGATTGGCTCCGTATGGAAGCCGTAGGGGGCTTTCCCGCCCATCTTGAAGCCCCGCTGACTGCGGGAGTAGTAAGCGTCTGTCACCCGCTTCTGTATCGTTTCCCGTTCAAGCTGGGCGAACACGATACAGATATTCAGCATGGCCCGCCCCATCGGGGTGGAGGTATCAAACTTTTCCGTGGAGGAAACAAACTCCACATTGTACTGCTGGAACAGTTCCATCATGTTGGCAAAGTCCAGAATAGAACGGCTGATACGGTCAAGTTTGTAAA
>OOAW01000300.1_pt1 | contig 43309 bp, 40 predicted proteins | sample 1671861 | NCBI WGS metagenome assembly OOAW01 (sample SAMN06348200, study PRJEB24527) | human gut metagenome | reverse complement strand
TTTATCTATATTTAACGAAAGTAGTAAAAACTATGAACATAAACTTCAAATGGATCATTAAAAACTTGCCATTCTGGCTGCTTATCCTCATTGTTATCACCTTAATTGCCGGAGGATTTGAAGGCGTCATTAACGGTATAATCTTAGGTCAATTCCCTAATTTAGTTGGTAAAAGTGGTACGGATTTAATTCTATTTTTAATTAGAAGTACGATAATTTTTGTCGCAACTTACACTGCAATTGTTTTACAAAACATCTTTCTTAATATGGCTCGTAAACGCCTCAGAGTGAAGTTGAAAAAAACTATGTTGATCAATAGCTTCGCCTTAAAAGAAGATTCCGCAAGCGGACTTAATCATATTAGTAACGATGCAACTAAGATCGATGATCAATATTTTGCTGTAATTGCCGGCATCTTATCAACTGGGACGGCTGCAGTTATTTCCACGATTTATGTTTTACAAGTAAATTTGCTCATGGGAATTATCTTCGTTGCTTTCTCATGCCTAAGTTTAATTCCGATGTTGTTTGGAAAGAATAAGCTAGGAAAACTAGGCGAGCAATGGAGTAATGAAAACAGTCAAATGATGCGCACGGCAAGCGATTGGTTCAAAGGTTTACGCGATATTTTACAATATCAGGCCCAAAAGCCATTTTTCAAAAGAGTTAGCCAAGACGTTGAAACTAGCGAAAATACGTTATTGAAGCAGGAAAATCTCCAATGGTGGATTCAATATGCTAACTTGCTTTTCACTGTTTTAGCTATCATCGCTCCATGGGCAATCGGTTTTTATTTCATTACTACCCATCAATTTGGTGTAACCATCAGTGCACTTCTTTCGTTAACTTTATCAGCTAACAGTGTTGTACAAAACTTCCGCGGACTAATGCAATATTGGGCACAAGTTGCCAGCACTACTGAGATTAGAAAAATTAAAGTTGCTAAATATGATATTTTTAAAGATGTTAAAACAGAAAATGAAAAGCCGGATATTAAATTTAATGATGTTAGTTTAACTTACAAGGATCATCCAATTTATCAGAATTTGAACTTTGATTTAGCTTATGGCAAAAAGGTATTGTTACAAGGTCCATCCGGGTCAGGTAAGAGTACGCTACTTAATATGGTTTCAGGGTTGCTTAAACCAACACGTGGTACGATAAAAATTGGTGATGAAGATCCTAACCCGGCACAATCTGTTTATATTGCTCAAACACCTTGGCTGTTTCAAGGAACGATTAAAGATAATTTGTGTTTAGGCGAATCATTTACCGATCAACAATTATTAAAAGTTTTAAATGAAGTAGGTTTAGCTAATGAGTTAGGCAAAGATCCATTAAATAGAGTAATTCACCCCGAACAAGAAGATTTATCAGGTGGTCAAAAACAGCGCTTGGTCATTGCCAGAGCATTATTACGTGATCGTCCAATTATTCTGCTGGATGAAATCACTGCAGCACTTGATGAAAAGAATTCGGATGATATTAGAGAGATTCTGTACAATACTCCTAAGACGATTATCGAAAGTGCGCACCATATTAATTTTGATTTGATTAAAAAATATGGTTTTGAGTCTTGGAAGATAAGCGATCATCAAGTAGTAAAAAGTTAGCTAAAATAGAGCCGATTATAATCGACTCTTTTTTGTTATAATGAAGGTGCTAATTAATAAATTCACAAGAAAAGGCGGCAGGCAAAGATGGAGCATGAAAGAATATTAGCTTTAGATGGGCCACTTAATTTTAGAGACATTGGCGGCTACAAGAATGATAAAGGGCAACACGTTAAATGGAACAAAATCTACCGTTCAGATTCACTTAGTTCTTTGTCCGATAAAGATAAACAAAAGTTAGCTGATCGTCGTATTGCCGTTGATATTGATCTACGTTCAAAGTATGAACAAAATTCTTCGCCAGATAAAAGCTGGCCGGGTGTGCGTTATGTTGATGCACATATTTATTCAGAAAATCCTAAAGAAAATAAAGGCGATAATAAGTTATATAGATTTATCCACCACATCCCAGATATGGGAGATAATTTTTTAGGTAAAATTTATCAACAAGTTTTACTTAATTCGCATAGCCAAGAAGAATTTGCAAAAATTTTTGCGGAATTAATCGAATTGCCTGAAGAAGACGCGTTAGTTTACCACTGCAGCGCAGGCAAAGATAGAACTGGAATGACTTCTGCATTAATTTTAACTGCACTTGGCGTTGACGATGACACAATTTCGCGTGATTACTTATTAACTAATGAATTATATAATTTCGCTGTTGCTAAGCAATATCCTGATGATAATCAAATTGCCAAGTTAGTTTCTAAAATGAATATTACTAAAGGTGAAGGTCCGGCAATTCGTGGCATTACCGAAACTATTCGTGCTGGTTGGGGCAGTTTTGATACCTACTTTAAAAAAGAACTAGGTTTTAGTCAAAAGGATTTAGATCGTTTTAGAAATATGTATCTAGAATAGGTGAAAATATGACAACTTTATCTGATGTAGCTAAAGAAGCAAATGTATCGAAAATGACCGTATCACGGGTGATTAATCATCCAGAACAAGTAACGCCAGAATTACGTGCAATGGTTGAAAGAGCTATGGAGAAGTTGAACTATCACCCTAATTCTATTGCACAAGCTTTAGTTAACAATCGATCTAATGTAGTAAAGTTCGTTACTTTAGAAGATATTGATACAACAGAACCTTATTATACTAATCTGCTTTTTGGTTTTGCTCGTGGATTAAATGCCAAGCAATATGCGCTGCAATTAGTAGTTGATCCCACTAGAATTGAAAAAGGACGAGCAGATGGGTACTTGATTACAGGCGCTCGTAATGAAGATTATGATATGTTTGATAAACTAGACAAGCCGTTTGTCTTATTTGGAGAAAATCACCGCGGTTATGATTTTGTTGATACGGATAATCAAACAGCTGAAAAAATGGCGACCCAATATGCATTGGACAGATTATACAAACATATTATTTTTATTGGGATTGATATTAAAGAACCATTTGAATATTCACGTGAAGCGGGATATATTAATACTTTACAACAGCATCGATTAATTCCTCAGATTTATCGAGTATCTAATCATAGTCATGCAGCACAAAAGGTAATACATGAGCATTTTAAAGAATTTAAAAAAGATACTTGTTTTATTTGTGCAAGTGACCGTATTGCCGTCGGAGTGGTTAGACAATTGCAAGATGAAAGAGCAAGAATTCCAGAAGACTTTGGCGTAATTGGTTTTGACGGCGTATTTCTGGATCAGGTGTCTAATCCTAAATTGACAACTATAAAGCAGCCGGTTTTTGAAATGGGTAAGATACTTGCTAAGATGTTATTACAAAAAATTGACCAATCCGGCTCACCTCAAGGTGAATTAATGGTTAAACCACAATTAATTAGACGAGAAACAACAAGATAAAAAAGATGTACAGTAACTACAAAGTTGCTGTGCATTTTTTTATTGAATAAAAACGTTTCATGTCAACAATGAAAGCGCTATACTTTAAACAAAGGGGGGAATTTATGGCAGATATCGAATTTTGAAATAGAGGTCATACTTATGAAAAAAGTTTTAGCAATTAATTCAGGTAGTTCATCCTTTAAATATAAGTTGTTTACTTTTCCTAATGAAAAAGTAGTTGCATCGGGTATGGCAGATCGTGTTGGTATGGCTAATGCGGTATTTAAAATAAAGCTTAATGGTAAAGAATACATCAAAAATACGCCTATTCCTAATCAAGAAGCTGCAGTTAGTTTGTTAATTGAAAGCTTAAGGAAATTTAACGTGGTTAAAGATCTGAAAGAATTGTCTGGTGTCGGTCACCGAGTAGTTAATGGTGGTGAGGTTTTCAAACATTCAGTCGTCATTAATCAAGCGAATTTAAAGCAGCTTATTAAATTAGGTAATTTAGCACCTTTGCACAATATTCCCGAAACAGTTGGAATAGAAGCCTTTATGCAGATAATTCCAGATATTCCGCAAATCGCAGTATTTGATACATCGTATCATCAAAGTCTTAGTGAAATTAATTATTTGTATTCTATTCCATATAAGTACTATGAAGATTATGCAGTTCGTAAGTACGGTGCTCATGGCATTTCAGTCGAATATGTTGCACCTCGTGCAGCTAAAATGATGGGTAAGAATTTAAATATTAGCAAGTTAATAGTTTGCCATTTGGGATCAGGCTCGTCAGTAACTGCTGTAAAAAATGGTAAATCATATGATACTTCAATGGGCTTTAGTCCGCTTACTGGAGTGACAATGGGTACACGCAGCGGCGACTTTGATCCATCAGCTTTAAGATACATAATGGATAAAACTGGTATGTCGATTGATGAAGGAATCGATATGCTAAATCATGAGTCAGGGTTGCTCGGTATTTCTGGTGTATCGTCAGATATGCGTGATCTTATCGAAAGTAAACAAAAACGTGCTGAACTTGCTCGGCGTATTTATATTAATCGTGTTGTCCGGTATGTTGGTGCTTATGCAGCTGAAATGGATGGTGTAGATGGGATTATCTTCACAGCTGGAGTTGGAGAACATGATTCTGGAATTCGTGCTGGAGTGATGGCATCGTTGAGGTATTTAGGATTAAAGCCTGACTACAAGGCTAACAGAACCGATGGCGAAAAGTTTATTTCAATGCCTAACTCCAAGGTAAAGGCCTTGATTGTGCCAACTAACGAAGAATTAATGATTGCTCGTGAAGTAGTTCGTTTGACGCGTTAACATCAATTAAAAGTGCATCCCGAAAGGGATATTTTTTGATACCGCTAACATCTAACAATATGTTGAAAACGGTTTCTTTATTCGGCTAAACTATGCGTGGAGGAAAAAATTATGTCACATTGGTACGATCATGCAATTATTTATCAAATTTATCCTAAGTCTTTTCAAGATAGCAATGACGATGGTATTGGCGATCTTAATGGTATTCGTAAAAGAATTCCCTATTTACAAAATTTAGGAGTTAATGCAGTTTGGCTTAATCCTGTTTTTGTTTCGCCACAAGTGGATAACGGTTATGATGTCTCAAATTATTTTGCGATTGATTCTCACATGGGAACGATGGAAGATATGGAGAATTTAATTAAAGATCTGCATAAAGCTGGAATTCATATCATTATGGATTTTGTCTTAAATCATACTTCAGATCAACATCTATGGTTCCAAGAGGCCATTAAGAATCCGGATAGTTTATATCGTGATTACTACATTTTTGCTGGTCATGATAATAAACAACCTAATAATTGGGGATCTTTCTTTGGAGGAAGCGTCTGGGAACCTGATCCGGCAGGTACTGGTCAATCATATTTTCACTTATTTGATAAACGGATGCCAGATCTTAACTGGAAAAACCCTGAAGTTCGACACGCTATACTTGAAATAGCTGAATTTTGGTTAAAGAAGGGAATAGACGGCTTAAGACTTGATGCATTTATTCATATTGGTAAGGCAGACTTAAGACAAAATTATCCGGCTATGGATGATAAACCGGTTATTGCAGAGCCGTTTTTTGCTAATTTGCCACAAGTGCAAGAATGGATGAGACCATTTTGTGAACAAATTAAAGAAGATTATCCAGATACACTTTTACTTGGTGAAGCAGCTAGTGCTAGCGTTAACTTAGCAGTTGATTATACGAATAAACATAATCATTTAATGGATAGCGTGATTACATTTCGTTATTTTACAGAAGATGATTCCAAAATCGATAAGAGTTATTCCGCACAATATCAGCCTAAGGAGCTTGATTTAACAGCTTTTAAACAAAATCAGGTGGTTTGGCAACAAACATTAGCTGGTATATCGCAACCCACGCTTTATTGGAATAATCACGATATGGCAAGACTTGCTACTAGAATTGCGAAGACTTCAACTCAAGCAAAGAGCTTAGCAATGTTGATGTATCTGCAACGCGGTATTCCGATTATTTATTATGGTGAAGAATTAGGGCTTAAGAATTTACACTTTACTAGTGTTGATCAATTTGAAGATCAAACTGTTGCTCCATGGATAAAAGAGGCAGAAAAAGCTGGAATAAGTAGAGATGCCGCATTTGCTATGGTTAGCGATACCCATAAATTGCCGGCTCGTGGTCCAATGCCATGGAACGATACAGAAAATAATGGTTTTACTAGTGCTAAACCTTGGCTCAATGGAATTAGTCAAGATGATGTAACAGTTGCAAATGAAGTCAACTCTGATAACAGCATGTTTACTTTTTATAAAAATATGCTGAATCTGAAAAAAGAAAAACTATTCCAAGACGGAACTTACTATATGATCTCAACTGGTAAAGATAGTTACGTTTATCAACGTGATTTGGGTAATGAGAGTGCAATTGTAGCTGTTTCGTTAAGTAATAAAAAGATTTCAATCGATCTTCCGGAAGAGTATATCAAAGAACTATTAAAGGCCGGGGAATATCAATTAACTAATGGAAAATTAACTTTAATGCCTTACGCGGGTGTTGTTTTGAAAAAGGAGAATTAATGTATGCAATTAGCCGCTTTAAGACACAGAACAGAAAGTGAAGATAGTTTTGTAGTTGATCCAAAACATGTTCGTGTTCGTTTTCACACTGCAAAAAATGATGTTGAAAAAGTAATTGTTCATTACTGTGATAATTATTTACCATTAAAATTTGCAGAAACTACTGAAATGGAAAAGATCGGTGAGGGTCAAGTTGAAGACTATTGGGGTATTACACTTGATGCACCATATCATCGTTTAAAGTACACTTTTGAAGTTATTGGTAAGGACGGTACAAGTGTAGTTTATGGTGACCGTGCGATTAGCGATGATATTAAAGACGCAATCAATGAAGATGGATCATATTTTAAAATTCCATATTGTCATGAAATTGATATGGTCAAAACACCAGACTGGGTTAAGAAGACCGTTTGGTATCAGATATTCCCTGAACGTTTTGCTAATGGGGATAAATCAAACGATCCTAAGAATGTTAAGCCATGGAATCCAACTGATCATCCTGGTAGAGAGGATTATTATGGCGGTGATTTGCAAGGTGTCTTAGATCATTTAGATTATTTACAAAAGCTAGGCGTTAATGGTTTATACTTCTGTCCAATTTTTAAAGCGAGCTCTAATCATAAATATGACACGATTGATTATTTACAAGTAGATCCGGAATTTGGTGATAAAGATTTATTTGCTAAAGTGGTTAACGAAGCACATGCACGTGGTATGAAGATTATGCTCGATGCCGTATTTAATCACTTAGGTGATCAATCAATGCAATGGCAAGATGTAGTGCAAAATGGATCTAAGTCACGTTTTGCAGATTGGTTCCATATTAATGAGTATCCAGTTGAACCATATCGTAATCCATTAAAAGGCGAAAAGAATCCGCAATATGATACTTTTGCCTTTGAAGAACATATGCCAAAGTTGAATACTGCTAATCCTGAGGTTCAAGATTTCTTGTTAGAAATTGCTACATACTGGGTGAAGTATTTTGATATCGATGCATGGCGTCTTGATGTGGCAAATGAAGTTGATCATCACTTCTGGAAGAAGTTCCATAAAGCAGTCACTGATATTAAGCCAGACTTTTACATTGTAGGTGAAGTTTGGCATTCGGCTCGTCCATGGCTTAATGGCGATGAATTTACAGGTGTAATGAACTATCCGTATACTTTGCAAATTGAAGACCACTTTTTCAAGCATAAGTTAACTGCTGATCAAATGACTACACGCTTGACTGATCAACTTATGAAATATCGTGATTCTACTAATGAAGCAATGATGAATATGCTCGATTCACATGATACTGCCAGAATTTTGACACTTGCAAAAGGTGACCAAGACTTGGCGCTTCAAGCATTAACTTTTGAATTCATGCAAAAAGGTAGTCCATGTATTTATTACGGAACTGAAACGGGGATGGCTGGAGATAATGATCCAGATTGTCGTAAGCCAATGGATTGGTCAAAAGAAGATGGACCTGTATGGCAAAGGGTTCATAAGCTAATTAAATTCCGTTTAGCTCATGATAAAACGCTCAGTGAAGGTAAAATCAAGTTACGCGTAACAGAAAATGGGCTAATTGAAGTTATTAGAGAGGCCAAAGAAAGTATTCATGCTTACTTTAATACAACTAAAAATGATGTAAAACTTGATGGTAAAGCTAAATTAAGTCAAGATTTTGAAAAAGGAATACTCGCTCCAAAAGGCTTTGTAATCATGGTTGATTAAAAGTCACTTTTAATAAGCAAGAAAAAGAAGGCAGGTTAAGTTCTACCTTCTTTTTTTATTAATTAATTCTGATACCGATAACATGGCTTTTGATGTTGTAAACCGCTTTCAATTACATAATAATGAAAGCGTAAACAAATAAGCACTTAAAATATTGCGGGAGATATTATATGAAACGAATTTTTGAAATTGATCCTTGGAAAGTCATTACTCATAAATTTGATCCAAAAGATAAGAGATTGCAGGAAAGTATGACTGCAATCGGTAACGATTACATGGGAATGAGAGGAAACTTTGAAGAAGGTTATTCAGGTGATAGCCTCCAAGGTACATACTTAGCAGGAGTTTGGTTCCCAGATAAAACGGTTGTTGGTTGGTGGAAGAATGGATATCCAAAATATTTTGGTAAAACACCAAATGCTCCAAGTTTTATTGGAATTGGAATCAATGTAAATGGTGAAAAGGTCGATTTAGCTAAAGTTAAATTTAGCGACTTTGAATTATCACTAGACATGCATCAAGGTCTTCTTTCGAGAAGTTTTATCTATGAAGGTAAAGATGTCAAAGTTAAGCTTGAATTTGAACGCTTTCTTCACATTGTTCAAAAAGAAGCTGCTCTAATTAAAGTTAAAGCAACTGTACTTGAAGGCCATGCAAAGATTGATTTTGACTCAACTTTAGACGGCACTGTTGTTAATGAAGACAGTAATTATGGTGATCGCTTCTGGATTCCACTTGGTGAAGATAAAGATGAAAAAACTATTCGAGTAAAGACTAAGAAAAATCCATATGACGTACCACAATTTACAGTATTGTTGAAAGAAGCATTACGTAATAATGGCGTAGCAGTAAATGGAGAAGTTACTACTGAAGATGCAAAATTGAGTGAAAGATTCTCAGTAGAATTAGACGAAGGTCAAAGCTATGAACTTGAAAAAGATGTCATTGTTGTAACTAGTCGTGATGTTGAAGAAAAAGATCAAGCAGCCGTTGCTAACAACTTGATGAGTAAACTTCAAACCAAGAGTTTTGAAGATAATTTAGCAGATCATACAGAAGCTTGGAAGAAGCGTTGGGAAACAAGTGATGTAGAAATCAGTGGCGACGATGCAGCTCAACAAGGTATTCGCTTCAATATTTGTCAATTATTTATGACATATTACGGTGAAGACAAGCGTTTGAATGTAGGTCCTAAAGGCTTTACTGGTGAAAAATACGGTGGTGCCACTTATTGGGATACCGAAGCCTTTATCGTTCCAATGTATTTAGCAGTAACTAAACCAAGTGTTACAAGAGCACTTCTTCAATATCGTCACGATCAATTGCCAGGTGCTTACCATAATGCTAAAGAACAAGGCCTTCCAGGTGCATTATTCCCAATGGTTACCTTCAATGGTATTGAATGTCACAACGAATGGGAAATCACATTTGAAGAAATTCACAGAAATGCAGATATTCCCCACGCAATAGCCATGTACACTGATTACACTGGCGATGACAGTTACGTTAAGAATGAAGGTATGGACGTTTTAGTCGGTACAGCAAGATTCTGGGCAGCTAGAGTTCACTGGTCAAAGATGCGTAACAAATACGTAATGCACGGTGTAACAGGTCCTAATGAATATGAAAATAACGTAAACAACAACTGGTTTACTAACACAATGGCTAGATGGCTTCTCAAATATACTTTGGAACGTTTGCCACTTGCTACTAAGGAAGCTCAAGAAAGAGTTCGTGTTACTGACGAAGAAAAAGCTAAATGGCAAGATATTGTGGATAACATGTACTTACCAGAAGATGAAGATCTTGGCATTTTCTTGCAACAAGATGATTTCTTAGATAAAGATATTCGTCCTGTTACTGAGATTGAAGATCAACGTCCAATTAATCAACACTGGTCATGGGACAAGATTTTACGTTCACCATTTATTAAGCAAGCCGATGTTTTACAAGGTATTTACTTCTTTGATGATCAATACACTATGGATCAAAAGGAAAAGAACTTCGATTTCTATGAACCATTAACAGTTCACGAAAGTTCACTTTCACCATGTATTTACTCAATTATGGCTGCAGAACTTGGCAAGAAAGAAAAGGCAGTTGAACTTTACCAAAGAACTGCACGTCTTGACCTTGATAACTACAATAACGACACAGTAGATGGTTTACACATTACTTCAATGAGTGGTTCATGGCTTGCGATTGTTCAAGGCTTCGCAGGGATGCGTTACGATCATGATCAATTGAAGTTCAACCCATTTGTTCCTGATGGTTGGGATCACTACAGCTTTAAGATTAATTATCGTGGTCGTTTGATTGAAGTTTATGTAGATCATGATGAATGCAAGATTACTTTACTTTCTGGTGATGATCTTGAAGTTATGGTACATGACAATAAATTGGATTTGAAGGAAGGTAAAACTGAATGCTTAAAGGCTTAATTTTTGATTTAGATGGTGTCTTAACCGACTCAGCACGTTTCCACCTTACAGCTTGGAATAATTTGGCTAAGGAATTAGGCATTACTTTAACAGACGAACAACTTGATAGTTTACGTGGTATTTCAAGAATGGATTCGCTTAATTTGATCTTGAAGTATGGCGGTCAAGAAGATAAGTATACTGAAGCAGAAAAAGAAAAATTTGCTGCAGAAAAGAATGCTAAGTTTGTTGAGCAAGTTGAAACAATGACACCAAAGGATATCCTACCTGGCATTCCAGAATTACTTAGTGATGCTAAGAAGCAAAACTTAAAGATGGTAATTGCTTCTGCTTCAAAGAATGCACCTAAGATTTTAACTAGACTAGGAATTATGGATGAATTTGATGGGATTGTTGATCCTGCCACTCTTCATCATGGTAAGCCAGATCCAGAAATTTATATCAAAGCGCAAGAACTTGTTGGATTGAAGGTAAATGAAGTAATTAGCTTTGAAGATGCCAAAGCTGGTGTTGAAGCAATTAAGGCTGCTCATCAATTTGCAGTTGGAATAGGTAATAAAGAGCTTTTGAAAGAAGCTGATTACATCGTTCCAACAACTGCTGATCTTAAGCTTAGTGAAATTGAAAAAGTTTTTGAAGAGAAAGAATAAAAATTAAAAGAGAGTAGGGGAAACAATGGTTGAGGTTGATTTAAACCATATTTACAAGAAATATGCAGGTAACGATCGGTATTCTGTAAATGACTTTAACTTACACATTAAAGACAAGGAATTCATCGTTTTCGTTGGTCCATCAGGTTGTGGTAAGTCAACTACATTAAGAATGGTTGCCGGTTTGGAAGATATCAGTGAAGGAACTTTGGAAATCGATCATAAAGTAATGAACGATGTTGCTCCAAAAGACCGTCACATTGCGATGGTTTTCCAGAACTATGCTTTGTATCCACATATGACCATTTATGACAACATGGCATTTGGTCTTAAGCTTCGTCACACACCTAAGGATGTTATCGACAAGAAGGTTAAAGAAGCAGCTAAGATGTTAGGTCTAGAAGATTATCTAGATAAAAAGCCAGGTGCTTTATCCGGTGGTCAAAGACAGCGTGTTGCATTAGGACGTGCGATCGTTCGTGCCGCACCTATCTTCTTAATGGATGAACCGTTATCAAACCTTGATGCTAAGCTTCGTGTGGTAATGCGTACAGAAATTGCTAAGCTTCACCAAGAATTGGGAACTACAACTATTTATGTTACCCACGATCAGACTGAAGCGATGACTTTGGCTGACAGAGTTGTTGTTATGTCTGTTGGTAAAGTTGAGCAAATCGGGTCACCACTTGAGGTTTACAACGAGCCAGTAAATATGTTTGTTGCTGGATTCATTGGTTCTCCTCAAATGAACTTCTTCAATGTTCACTATAAGAACGGTCGAATTAGTGATGGCAAAGGCTTGAATATCGGTATTCCTGAAGGTAAAGCAAAATTACTTGAAGAAAAAGGATACAACGATAAGGACTTAGTCTTCGGTATTCGTCCAGAAGATATTCACTCAGAAGAAGCATTTATGGAAACTTGGCCAGATTCAGTAGTTGAATCAAAAGTTGTTGTTTCAGAACTTTTAGGTGCAACTATTCAACTTCACCAAGAAGTAGATGGCACTGAATTTACTGCAATCGTAAATTCACGTGATTTCCATAAACCAGGTAATATGGTCAAGATGGGCTTCGATGTTAATAAGGCTCACTTCTTCGATAAGGATAGTACAAAAGCTATCGTTAACTAATTTTATTAAAGCTTACAACCATAGGTAGCAAAGGCTACTGTTGTTAAGAATTGTTTATTTTTTTGATTTTTTAGGAGGAAAAAGTCATGAAGTTTTGGAAGAAAATGGCTTTAGGTAGTACTGCTGTTTTAGCTGCTATGTCACTTGCAGCTTGTTCAAATGGCTCATCAAATTCATCAAGTTCAAGTAACACTTCAAATAAGAAGGCTAACTTGACACTTTGGGTAGATACTGAACAAGTACCTTACTACAAACAAATTGCTAAGGACTTTACTAAGAAGAACAAGAACATTAAGGTTCGTGTTGTACAAAGTCCAAACGGTTCAGCTAACGCTAAGACAGATGTTGGTAAGGACCCATCAAAGGCAGCCGATGTATTTGAAGTACCTAACGACCAATTAGGTCAAATGGCAGAAGCAGGCTATATTAACCCACTTTCACCATCTGCATCTAAGGACATCAAGGCTAAATACATTGATGTTGCATCAAAGGGTGTAACTTGGAAGGGCAAGGTTTACGCATTCCCATACGCACAACAAGCTCAAACTATTTACTACAACAAGTCTAAGCTTTCAGCAAATGACGTTAAGGATTGGAAGACTTTAACTTCTAAGGGTGTTGTAGCTACTGACTTCACTAACGCATATGTAATGTGGCCAGTAATGTTCTCAGCAGGTACAAAGCTTTATGGTAACAATGGTGAAGACCTTAAGGGTTCAACATTTAATTCACAAGACGGTATTAATGCTTTAAAGTGGTACGCAGCTCAAAAGAAGAACAAAGGCGTAATGCAAACTTCAAATGCTTTGAACCAATTAAAGAAGGGTAATGCTCAAGCAATCCTTGATGGTCCATGGAACGCAGCTAATATTAAGAAGATTTTAGGTAAGAACTTTGCAGTTGCTAAGTATCCTAAGATTGATGTTGGCGGTAAGAATGTACAAATGGAAGCATTCCTTGGTATTGAAGGCTTCGCAGTTAACTCAAACACTAAGAATGCTAAAGCTGCTTCAGACTTAGCTGCTTACATCACTAACAAGAAGTCACAATTGATTGCTCACAAAGAAGCAGGTCAAATTCCTGTATTAAAGGCTGCAGTTAACTCAAGTGCAGTTAAGAGTGATCCAGTTGCTGAAGCTGTAATTGAAATGGCTAAGCCAGGCAACTCAGTATTGCAACCTAAGCTTCCACAAATGGCTGCATTCTGGAATGATTCAGCTCCACTTATCAGTGGTACTTACGATGGTAAGATTAAGCCAAGTCAATACAAGTCACAACTTGCTAAACTCGCAAAGACTGTTGAAAAGAAATAGTCAACTAAAAGCATAAGCAAAGGTTGGGCTAAAAATTGTCCAACCTTTTTGCCTAAGAAGGGGAGAAGTTATGTTTCTAAAGAAAAAGCATGTAGCTCCTAAAGCGACATACCGTGAAGTATGGTCAAAAGGTGATCTTGCTACCAAGTTATCATTTTTCATAATGGGTAGCAATGCCTTAGCTAACAAACAATGGGTAAAAGGTCTTGCATTTTTACTTTCAGAAATTATTTTCATTGTTTGGTTTGTTCTTAGCGGTATTCCGACTTTAAATACTTTAGCTACATTAGGTACTAATAAGACCAAAAAAGTTGTTTATGATGCTGCACAAGGTGTTTATGTTACTAAGCAACCGTCAAACTCAGTTTTAATTTTGCTATTTGGGGTGCTGGCAGTAATTTTATGTATAGCAATTATTTATCTATACATTGTTAACTTGCGCTCAACAAGACATAATTACATATTAAAACGTGATGGTGGTCACATTCCGACCAATGTTGAAGAACTTAAGAGCTTACTTGACACGCGTTTACACGCAACTTTGATGGTTATACCATTATTAGGTATTTTGTTCTTTACCATTTTGCCAACAATCTTTATGATTTCAATGGCATTTACTAACTATGACCGTCAACACCCAATTGCCTTCTCTTGGACTGGATTTCAAGCATTTGGTAATGTTCTTAGTGGTGACTTAGCGGGTACTTTCTTCCCAGTATTGGGCTGGACATTGATTTGGGCTGTAGCAGCTACTGCTACTACTTTCTTCTTTGGTGTGTTACTTGCTTTATTGATTGAATCCAAGGGTATTAAACATAAGGGCTTTTGGAGAACAGTCTTTGTAATTGTTTGGGCTGTTCCTCAATTCGTTTCACTTTTAATGATGGCTCAGTTCTTGGACTATCAAGGTGCTTTAAACAATATCTTGATGAACTTACACTGGATTAGCTCTCCTATCCACTTTATTGATAACCAGGCTTCACCATTAGTAGCCAGAATTACGGTTATTATTGTTAACATGTGGATCGGTATTCCAGTTTCAATGCTGGTATCTACAGCTATTATTCAAAACTTGCCACAAGATCAAATTGAAGCTGCCAAGATTGATGGTGCTAATGCTGCACAAATTTTCAGATCAATTACTTTCCCACAAATCTTATTTGTTATGGCACCTTCACTTATCCAACAATTTATTGGTAACATCAACAACTTCAATGTTATCTTCTTGCTGACAGGTGGTGCGCCGATGAACAGTCACTATAACGGCGCCGGATCGACTGACTTACTGGTAACGTGGTTGTATAACTTAACGTTCGGGCAAGAGCAGCGATATAACGCTTCAGCCGTACTTGGTATCTTAATCTTTATAATTAGTGCGGTTGTATCGTTGATAGCATATAGACACACTAACGCTTATAAGGAGGGCTAGACATGAAGTCATATTCTAATCAAAGACGGCTCTCATTAATCTTTCGGTATATTCTTTTAACTGTATTAGCTATTCTTTGGATTTTACCGATTGTCTGGATCGTCTTGGCAAGTTTTTCATACAATGATACTGGATTTGTTTCGACCTTCTGGCCAGAACAATTTACTTTGCAAAACTATATTGGTATTTTTACTAATTCACAGTATCCATTTGTTAACTGGATTATTAATACATTGATTGTTTCACTTCTTTCAATGGTTATCTCAACATTCTTAACAATTTCAGTTGCCTATGTTTTATCACGACTTCGTTTTAAGTTTAGAAAGCCATTTCTTCAAATTGCTTTAGTTTTGGGGATGTTCCCAGGTTTCATGGCAATGATTGCCTTGTACTACATCTTAAAGGGTTTGAATATGTTAAACCTCTTTGGTTTACTTTTGGTTTACGTTGGTGGTGCCGGACTTGGCTTCTACGTTGCTAAAGGATTCTTTGATACAATTCCTAGATCAATTGATGAAGCTGCTGAAATTGATGGTGCTACTAAGTGGCAAGTATTTCTTCATATTGGATTGCCACTTTCAAAGCCAATGATCGTTTATACTGCTTTAACTGCTTTCATTGCACCTTGGACAGACTTCATTTTCTCAGGTATCATTCTTTCAACTTCAGGAAATGCGAAGACTTATACTATTGCCTACGGACTTTACAACATGGTTCACACGGCTAAAGGTAATGCAACTGCATACTTTGCACAATTCGTTGCAGGATGTGTAATCATTGCTATCCCTATTACTATCTTGTTTGTCTTCATGCAGAAGTTCTATGTTAATGGTATTACTGCTGGTGCTGATAAAGGTTAATCAAAAATTTGCTTATGCTAAAAAATGTCTTGCTTCGGCAAGGCATTTTTTGTTTGCTTTTGAAGGCGAAGTTATACAATCAACTTAAGATGATTAACATAACTAGAATTAGGAAGTGACGAAATGAAGATTGGGGAAGCGTTAAGACAAGAAAGACTGCGATTGAATCTTAGTCAAAGTCAGATGGCTGGGGATGTATTGACTAAGTCATTTTATTCTAAGGTGGAGCGTAATCTTTGCAGCATTAGAGCAAATGATTTACTCAGTATTTTGAGTTTGCACAATATTGATTATTCTTATTTTTTTGAAAAACTAAAATTTGAAAATAATGATAATGAACTGTCAGAAACGGAATGCAATAATTTGTTACACGCTGCTTATTACAATAATGACTGGTCCAAAATATTGAAACTGCAAGAATTAATTAAGCAAAAAGATACTAATGAATTAAACTTGGAAAGTATTAATGCTCAAATTATTGTTATCAAAGCTGCTATTTCGGATACTTTGGATAAAATCCCCAACGATGAAAAGAATCGCATAAAAAGAGTAATTTTTGAAACAACCAATTGGACAGAAAATAGTTTGAGATTGTTTGCTATCTCAATGTTTATTTTTGATACAGATGACATTAATGCAATTTTGATAACAATGCTAAATGATATTCCTGATATCAATTCTGTTTCTGAAAATAAGCAAAAAATGTTTTCTGCAATATTGATTAATTATTTAAATTATTCTTTGCATCATTCTAAATCGATAAGAAAGGATAATGTATACCGATCTATAAATAGATTAGAGGCTTTATCTGCAGAGCCGAAAAACTGTTTTGCCAAAATAATGGCTAATTATTATAAATGTATCTTGAAAAAAGATTTTGTAAAATGTCGAGAAATATTAGATTTTTTGAAAGAAAATGGGATGAGAGAAATTATTGAGAAGATTTGAAAATTAAAGGTGTCATATTTGACACTTTTAATTTTGCTTTAATTTATTGGCTTATATTTATTTTTATAGAAAATAGAAAGGAGAATTTACATGGGACCATGGTATCCATTATAAAAAAAACATAAATGTGTAAGTCAAGTGTGAATATGGAGGAAAAATTATGAAAAAGAATTTAATTCAAAAAAATCTGAATGAGCGAACCGGCAGTTTGCTTAAACCCTATTCTGTAACTTTTATCAGTAACGATGAAGGTAATACTCCAACTATTAGCTTTAGCAATGGGCAAGAAAAGAAGTTAAAAGTAGGCGATATTCTAACTGACATTTGTCACATTAAAACAAATTCTCATAGAGTAGAAATTACGTCCTCTAATGGAACGCTATTTAGATTAGGATTAAATAGCGAATTCAGTATAGAAAAAACTATAGAAGGTGTTGTTCCTGTCTATTACGGAGAAGTCTATGTAGAAGCACGTGATCAACAGCCTACTCACAAATACTATACTAGTTGTTGGTGTGAAAGTACTACGATATTTATTGATAATATCTCAGATCATGAAGACTGTTACTACACTTTGGATTTCCCAGCTACGATTTATGAATATGATGAAGAAGGGAATAGATTTGATATTTTTAGACAATTGGCTTTAACCAAAACGTCTCTTACATTTGATGATAATAAGCCAATGAGAGATAGATATAAAGTAAAATATCAAAAGAAAATTACACAAAGTGAGATTGATTATATTGTTTCTAATTTTGTAAATCCTAATAATTGGATTTAGTTAATTACATAGAATAGAAAGGTAGGCAAGATAGCATGAAAAAGATACATTCGTTTCAACATTATTTGAAACTTCTATTGTCTACGTATAAATTATTCTTCAAAGCTGCTCCTGCTATAGCAACTTTTGTAGCTCTATTAGCACCTATTCAGGCTATTGCTTCAGTCTTAGCCATTAATGCAGGCCAAAATGTAATTAATGAGGTGACTGCACATAAGCAATTTTGGACAAGTATAGGTATCTGGATCATAGCTACGGCCTTAACGCAACTTTTGCCACCGGTTGCCACATCTCTTCAAGGAATTCTGACGGATAAATTAACGGGGTTTATCAATATGAACCTCATGAAAAAGTCTAAAGATTTGCAATCCCTCAGTATTTTTGACAATAGTACTTACTTTGATGATTTACAATTGTTAAAAGAGGGTGCATCTTGGCGGCCAGTTAACTTAATTGTATTTGGAGTTGCAATTATCCAATCTGGTTTAACCTTATTGTTCATGTTAAGTTTGTTAGCTAGATACAATCCATGGGTAGCGATTTTATTGCTAATAGTAATGGTGCCACAAAGCCTTAGTTATTATCGAATCCAGCAACAAGCCTTTGAAACTATGGTAACTAGAAGTAAAAATGCAAGAAAACTTGATTACTTAAGTTCACTGCTTCTAGACAGAAAAGATGCCAAAGAAGTCCGTTTGTTCAACATGTTTCCTGCTGTAATTGACAGATATATCAAATTATTCAAGGATACCAGGAAAAATGTAGATCAAGTTCGAATGAAACAAATGTATGTTAGTTCATTTTTCTTAGGACTTGTGGTGATAGTTTCAGGATACGGATTTTATTGGTTTGCATCTTCAGTTAACGATGGAATTATCGGTGCTGGTGCACTATTAATGTTTGTATCTGTTATCGCTTCTGTTTCTAGTTCCTTAGCTACTTTGGTGGAAGATAGCAGTTTACTTTATGATTCATTGTTATGGGTTGAAAAGTACAATCGCTTTGAAAAATACCATGATGATTTTCAGAGTGGTTCTAGACAGCTTGATACTCCAATTAATCAAATAAAATTATCCCATGTTTCTTTTACATATCCATTTTCTAATGAAGAAATTTTGCATGATGTTAACTTCAATATTAATAAAGGCGAAAAGATTGCAATTGTTGGTGAAAATGGATCTGGTAAATCTACATTGATTAAATTGCTAATGAGATTTTACGATCCAAGTAAGGGTAAAATAGATCTTAATGGTAGTAATCTGAAAGATTATGATATTAAAGATTACCGAAACCACTTATCTGCAACGTTTCAAGATTACTCTAAGTTTAAATTGAGCCTGCTTGAAAATGTGTCCGTTTTTCGCAATGGTAATGAGGACAAAGTAAAGACAGCTTTATGGGATGCAGGTTTGAGTACTTTACTCAACGATAAAGACATAAGCTTGGATACAATCTTAAGTAAAGAGTTCGCTAATGGGGTCGAATTGTCAGGTGGTCAATGGCAAAAGATTGCTCTTGCCCGTGATATTTATAGCGATGCGCAAGTTGAATTCTTGGATGAGCCTACTGCTGCAATAGATGCTAAAAGTGAAAATAAAATCTATGAACATTTTTTGGCAAAGAATAAAAATAAAACCATTGTCTTTGTTACACACCGTCTTTCCGCTGTTAAGTATGCAGATAAAATCCTCTTCTTGCAGAATGGAAAAGTTCAAGGCTTTGATTCTCACGAGAATTTGATGAAGACGAATATAGATTATAGGAACATGTATAATTTGCAAAAAGAAGCATATATTTAGTAATAAAAATTTTCTTCAAGATCGAATCGGTTTGATTCGGTCTTTTTTAGGTTAGAATAACTGTAGAAGATTAGATTATTAAAAGGACATAAAAAATGACTGATATAAAAATTGTTCAAGGTGACATTACTAAAATGAAGGCTGATGCTATTGTCAATGCCGCTAACAAGAGTTTATTAGGTGGTGGTGGGGTCGACGGTGCGATTCACGTTGCAGCTGGTCCAGAACTTCTAGCAGAATGTCGAACGCTTCATGGCTGTGATACTGGCGAAGCTAAGATAACCAAAGGTTACAATTTGCCAGCTAAGCATGTAATTCATACAGTTGGACCAATCTACCGTTTCCACACTCTGGAGGAAGATGCTAAGTTACTTGCAGATTGTTATCGTAATAGCTTGGATTTAGCTAAGAAGAATAATTTACACAGCATTATTTTTTCATCGATTTCAACTGGGGTATATGGTTATCCTGCTAAAGATGCAGCAAAGGTAGCGATTAAGACCTCCAGAGATTGGTTAAAAGCTAATCCTGACTATGAGATGCATATCTCACTATGTGCTTTTGATAAGCGAATGGAACAAGTTTTGAAAAATCAATTATAGAAGAAAAGTATCTTACATTGTTAGACTAATCTAGTAGTTGTAAGATACTTTTTAATTTTTGACCACCAACCGTGAAGAAAATATGCGGATGTAAAAGATAGAATCCATGTAAGAATCCAGGTACCAAAAAGCGTTAAGAAGGGATGATAAATAGCATGGAATTGCATGTTAAGTCCACGCCAAATTAGTTGATTCCAAAAGACGTTAGAAAGATATGCACGATAAGCATAAGTAGCTAAAAAGTGAAATGCCTTTAGACTAGTTAATTTATTTTTTCTAACTTGATATAAGCAAAATGAACTAATTAGTGCAATTACAGCTAAACAATAGAAAGTCATCGATGGCCTGTAATATGGGGCATTATTAAAGTTAATTGGATGCCCAAATCTTTGAAGTTCAATATTAGTCCAAATAAAACAAAGAATAAAAATCCCAGCAATGATCCACCAGAATTCGCTAATAAAAATGTTTATCTTATCTCGCAATTGCCAAGCAAGAACGCCATAAATTCCGTAAATGAAAAATGAGATAAATACACGATCAAGCAAATACCAATCGAGTTCATGGATTCCGTGGAAGACGTAGTAGTCATAAAAGTAAATCCAGGTAAAATAAAGAATGAAAGTAAGAATTGCTACAAAGATTCCGCGTTTGATATTTTTACCGATGTAACAACTAATCGTCCAAAAAATTGGCATTAGAATAATAAACTGTAACATCATCGTGTTGTACCAAAGATGTGGTGCAGCATTGCCGTTGATGAATTGCCAGCAAAAAGAAGAAAAATTATAATAATGATCAACTTGTTGTAGCCACGGCATCCCCAACAAATAAATTAATGTCCACCAAATCGTAGGAACAAAGAGATTTGACCAGTTACTGCGCAAATACTTTTTATAAGAAAAATTACCATTTATATCATTAACGCGGATAGTCGTGTAAAGGATGCCGAAAATAAATGCAGGAGCAGTGTACTTAACTAAGTTGTACAAAACTCCGAAAATATCTTGAACATGATTGGGTTGTTCTACATTTATGATCATTGCCATAATAGGTTGCGCCATAACGGCGGTGCAGGCGAAAACTTTTAAATAGTCGCCAATATCCGTTATTTTGTATGAGGGATAAGCATATTTATCCATAAAACCCTTTCTAAAAAGCAGCACCTTAATCAGATGCTGCTTAATTTTATTTATTCTGATTCTTTTTAGCTCGATGCCAGTTAATGATTCCATAAATTAACATAACAATTGACATTAGAAAAATTAGGAAAAAGATTAACCCACGATATGGTCTTAAAAAACTTGGTAACCATAATTGACCATCCATCACACATATAATAAAAAGTGAAACGAATGTCGCATATCTTGGGTCTGACTTTAGGTTAATGAAATACATTATTACAATCATAGTTATTATTCCTAAGAATGCTAACGTCTTCGTTGGTGAACTATTGCCTAAGAAAAAGTCGGTATAAATCCAAAATAAAAGGATGATAATTGCGATTACTGCGAAGAAAATTCTCCACTTTTTTTGTTGCTTCAGCATTTTCACTCATCTACTTTCATGCTAATACCTGTTAATTCAAGTATAGGCTTAAAAATATAAAAGTGATGCTAAAAGAACTTATTATTTGCGATAAGAAATTCCCCAGGCAAAGATCAATACAAGAATAAAGTTGAGCAATAGTGTAAAACCAGTTACCCAAAATACTGTTGCGTAGTTTGATAAACCGGAAATCATCGATCCCATTAATGAGCCGACTACGGCACCAATTGCTTGGAATGACTGATTATAAGAGAAGATCCGTCCGAAACTTTCACTAGGTGTGTTTAAGGTTAAAACGGTCTGTGCAGCTGGCAACATTCCCGCACTAGCAATTCCCAGCAAGAATCTTAATCCTGCAAGCACCCATGGATTATTAGTCAAAGCCATTGGAATAAATAAAATAAAGCCAACAATAAGACCAATTCGTAAAACTCTCAAAGGCCCAACTTCATCCATCTTATGCCCAATCTTTGATGCAGCAATCAAGGTACCAAGTCCTGGCGTTGCGGCAACAACACCGGCGACCAAGGCTACATTTTTACCGTCGGGCATCATTGATTTAACATAAAGCGAAACGATTGGATCAATTGACATGGTTGATGATTGAACAAGCATAGTGGTTATGAACATAACAATGATCAATTTTACACTAGGCAAGCTTTTCATAATTTCGTTCATTGGCTTCATCTTTTCGCGAGAAATTGGAGTAAATTCTTCATGAACAAAGAATGTAGTACCCAAAAATACAAGGAACATCAATAATCCGGTAATAAAGAATGGAATACGATATCCCCAAGCACCGCCGAGCCAATTGCCAAAGAAACTTGATAAAGCACCGCCTAAAAGTGGTCCAACTAAGTTACCTGCAGTTCCGGCTATCATCATTTGGCTCATTACCCAGCCGCTTCTGTGATGAGGAGTTTCTCCAGCTATTAATGCTGTTGCATTATTGATATAACCAGAAAATGCTCCTTGAATAAAACGCATAACAACGATATATATAGCGTTTGGTGCTAAACCAGTCAGGGTAATAGTTAATGCCATAACCCCTGAAGCACGCATACACATTAATTTTCTACCTTTACGGTCAGCCAAGTTGCCCCAATATGGTGAAACAATTGCCTGGGCAATAAATGTCATGGCAAATGCTAAACCTGAGTAAAGATTAATTTGAAATTTTGTATAATTACCCAGATCAGAAATAAATAAAGAAATAAAGGGCATCGTCATTGAGTAGCCCATTCCTGTAATAAAACAGCCTAACCATAAGGTATAAAAAGCTTTATGCCATCCAGCTGGAAAGGCAGTTGATTTTGTAGTAGTCAAAAAGTCATCTCTTTCCAAAAAGTAAAACAATACTTTAATTTTAGCACATACAAAAAGCTAAATTTTTCTTCAAATTCTGCCTTGAAAGTGGGATATCTTGTTCATAATGTGCTACGATAGTGATTCGAGAAAGGAGTTTTCATTATGGCACATATGTCTAGGCGAGAATATCGCATGAAAAAAGAACATGGACAATCTGGTGCTAGTCAATCGCGAATTAATTATTCTAAAAATAAGATAACTAGTCGTGAAGAATTTAGAAGTAAAAAGATTAGCAATCCTGCGCCAATTAACAATGTGAATGTGGCTAATGCTACAAGAGAAAATTATAATCATGTCAAACTTAACTTTTGGAATATTTTCTCTGATAGGCCATATGTCTCTGTGACAATAATTGTGTTGGCTTTGTTCTTTATTATGATCAAACTGTGGTGGGGACTCATTGTACTGCTTATTGCTGTCATAGCTGGTATTTATGTGATAGGACGTAGTCATCATCCTAACCGTGTGCTGAGTCTAGAGTTTCATATGAAAGCTTCTAGAAAACTTAGTATGCTTAGAGCCTTTGAATTAGGTGGCTCTGTTGTTATGTTTTTAGCAACTTATATGAAACAAGTGGTTTCTGTAGATTTCTCATCAGCAGGATCAACTGATAGTTTCCAAATTATTCAAGGGATGCTGTCTAATAATGGTGGTTATTATGGTCAACGTGGATCATATTTCTTGAATTTGCTTAATACAGTAACTGGTGGGCAGTTATGGAGCTCTTATCGGTATGCAACTAATAGTGCACAAATGATGAGTAGTAATTCAGGAAGATGGATTATTATTTGGATCATGCTTTTGATGATTGCTCCAGCATTTTGTGTGTTGGCACAGTTCTTTAAAGAGCCATATTCAAGAAATGCAACATTAGTTACTTCATTGATCACTACGGTAAGTTTTGTATTAACTCCTGTTTTAATGAGAAGATGGGTAGTAGGTTATGCAATGGAAAATCAAATGGCAAGAGAAGCAGCCAACAATGCGGTTCATATTGGTACCATGGCGTATGTTGGTATGGGGTGCTCAATTATGGTTTTGATTATTGCAATTTATCGTTTTGTTAAACAAGATAATTTTGAATAAAGATAAATATTTTAACCCAGTGCTAGATGAAGGTGAATCTTCGTCCAGCACTTTTATTTTGCCAAAATAAGATTTGACGACATAAAAAAATCACCTAGTCAATTGGACTAGATGATTTTTTCATGATTGGAAATTAAAAGAATGAATTAATACCAATTATGTGCTAACCAAAATCTCTTGGCATTAACCCATGAACCGTAACGACCATAAACGTAATTATCAGCTGTACGTTCTTGATTCTTAGGTGATAAATCACCGTTTAAGTAACCAATATTTAATTGATATTTACCGTAACAAACACCGTTTCTAGCAGTGTAGCTACCACCTGATTCACGCATTGCGATCCAATGCTTAGCTGCCTTTTCCTTCTTAGAAAGCTTTATAGTTGCGGCTTGTACAGTTTGGTTATTTGAAGTGGTAGAAAAAGCTTGGGCAACAGTAACACATGCAAAGGCAAGTGCTAAAGCTGCAAAAATTTTAACCAAAGTAGATTTAACGTTTTTACTCATTTATTTAATTCATCCTCGTTAATAAAACTTAATTTCAAATTTATCAATTTCTTAATGATTATGCTTATATCTTACAAGCTCAATATGACAGCAATGTTACAAAACGAAAACGTCATTCTTACAATCAGGAATAAATAGCCTTTTTTAAGCGCTTTTTGCCTTAATTTGGTAAAATTTATTAGAAGAAACAACTGTTTTTAGGAGGTAAAAAATGGCAGTAAAACGTTTTTATGAAACTTTCCATCCAGAACATTACGATTTACGTATTGATGTAAACCGTAAAAATAAGGAAATTAATGGTACTTCTACTATTACTGGTGATGTAGTTGAGAATCCAGTATTTATTAATCAGAAGTTTATGACTATCGACAGTGTTAAAGTTGATGGAAAAGACGTTGATTTTGAAGTAGTTGAAAAAGACGAAGCAATTAAAATTGAAACCGGCGTAACTGGTAAAGCCATCATCGAAATTGCTTATAGTGCACCTTTGACAGATACTATGATGGGTATTTATCCTTCATATTACGAATTGGAAGGTAAAAAGAAGCAAATTATTGGTACGCAATTTGAAACCACTTTTGCGCGTCAAGCATTTCCGTGTGTTGACGAACCAGAAGCTAAAGCAACCTTTACGCTTGCTCTTAAATGGGATGAACAAGATGGCGAAATTGCTCTTGCCAACATGCCCGAAATCGAAGTTGATAAAGATGGTTACCACCATTTTGAAGAAACTGTTCGTATGTCTAGTTACCTTGTTGCATTTGCCTTTGGTGAATTGCAATCAAAGACTGATCATACTAAAGACGGCGTTTTAGTAGGTGTTTATGCAACTAAGGCTCACAAGCCTAAGGAATTGGATTTTGCATTAGATATTGCTACTCGTGCAATTGAATTTTACGAAGACTTCTACCAAACTAAGTACCCACTTCCACAATCATTGCAACTTGCATTGCCAGATTTTAGTGCCGGTGCGATGGAAAACTGGGGACTTATAACTTATCGTGAAGCTTACTTGTTGCTTGATCCAGACAATACTAGTTTGGAAATGAAGAAGTTGGTAGCTACAGTTATTACTCACGAATTGGCTCACCAATGGTTCGGTGACTTAGTAACCATGAAGTGGTGGGATAACTTATGGCTTAACGAAAGTTTTGCTAACATGATGGAATACTTGTCAGTTGATGGCTTGGAACCAGATTGGCACATTTGGGAAATGTTCCAAACTAATGAAGCTTCTTCAGCATTATCACGTGATGCTACAGATGGTGTTCAACCAATTCAAATGGAAATTAACGATCCAGCAGATATTGATTCAGTATTTGATGGTGCGATTGTTTATGCTAAGGGTTCAAGAATGTTGGTCATGGTTCGTTCACTTCTTGGCGATGAAGCTTTGAGAAAGGGTCTTAAGTACTACTTCGATCACCACAAGTTTGGTAATGCCACAGGTGACGATCTTTGGGATGCACTTTCAACTGCAACTGACCTTAATATTGGTGAAATTATGCATTCATGGCTAAAACAACCAGGTTACCCAGTAGTTAGTGCCTTTGTTGATAAAGATGGCCATTTGAAGCTTACTCAAAAGCAATTCTTCATTGGTGAAGGTGAAGATAAGGGTAGATTATGGCAGATTCCATTGAACGCTAACTTTGATGCTCCTAAGATTATGTCAGAAAAGGAAATTGATCTAGGCAACTACAAGGTTCTTCGTGAAGAAGCGGGTCACCCACTTAGACTTAACGTTGGTAATAATTCGCACTTCATCGTTAAATATGATGAAACCTTACTTAACGATATTTTGGCAGACGTTAATGCACTTGATCCAATCGATAAGTTGCAATTATTACAAGACCTTAGACTTTTAGCAGAAGGTAAGCAAATTTCTTACGCTGTAATTGTGCCACTTCTTACTAAGTTCGCAGATTCTAAATCAAGTTTGGTAATTAACGCTTTGTACACTACTGCTAACAAGCTTCGTCAATTTGTTAAACCAGAATCAGAAGAAGAAAAGAACTTGAAGAAGCTTTACGATCTCTTATCAAAGAAGCAAGTTGCTCGTTTAGGCTGGGAAGTTAAGAAGGGCGAAAGCGATGAAGATGCTCAAATTCGTCCATACGAATTAAGCGCAAGTCTCTACGCAGATAATACTGATTCAATTAAGGCAGCTCACCAAATCTTCACTGAAAATGAAGATAACTTGGAAGCAATGAACGCTGATGTTCGCCCATACGTTTTGATTAACGAAGTAAAGAATTTTGGAAGCCATAACTTAATTGCCAAGTTAATTAAGGAATACCAAAGAACTGCTGATGCTTCATACAAGGTAGACCTTCGTTCTGCTATTACCAGCACAATAGATAAGGCAGAAGTAGCTACAATTGTAGAAGATTTCGAAAATGCAGATATTATTAAGCCACAAGACCTTCGCGGCTGGTACCGCGGCTTACTTGCTAACCATCATGGTCAACAAGCTGCTTGGGACTGGATCAGAGAAGATTGGGACTGGCTTGATAAGACTGTTGGTGGTGACATGGAATTTGCTACATTCATCACTGTTACTGCTGGTGTGTTCCACACTCCTGAAAGACTTAAGGAATTCAAGGAATTCTTTGAACCAAAGGTAAATGTTCCACTTCTTAGTCGTGAAATTAAGATGGACACTAAGGTTATCGAAAGCAAGGTTAACTTGATCGAAGCTGAAAAAGATGCTGTAAATAGCGCAATTGCTAAGGCGATTGATTAATTAACAATAACAGATTGGGAAATAAGGATTCACTTAGTCAAAGTGAATCCTTATTTTTCATGGTATAATAACTTTTTGTTGCTTACCTTAAACAAAGAGGGGAGTTTTTCTTTGGGTAAACGAGATACAAATACAGCATTTTTCGGACAACCTAAGGGTTTGTCTACATTATTCTTTACTGAAATGTGGGAGCGTTTCAGTTACTACGGCATGCGAGCAATTCTTTTGTTCTACATGTACTATGCAGTTACAAAGGGCGGTTTGGGAATGGATCAAACTACCGCTGCATCGGTGATGTCGATCTACGGCTCGCTTGTTTATTTGTCAGCTTTAGTAGGTGGCTGGCTTTCCGATAGAGTATGGGGATCAAGAAAGACCGTCTTTTATGGTGGTGTATTGATCATGCTAGGTCACATCGTGCTGGCTTTACCAGCGGGTGTAGGTGCATTATATAGTTCTATTGCTTTAATTGTGGTTGGTACAGGTTTATTAAAACCTAATGTATCAGATATGGTAGGGGGACTTTACTCCGTAGAAGATCGTCGTCGTGATGCCGGGTTTAGTATTTTTGTTTTTGGTATTAACTTGGGTTCTTTTATCGCACCATGGCTTGTTCCTTGGGCAGCTGAAGGATTCGGCTTCCATGCTTTTGGAAATGAATTGAACTTTCATGCTGGATTTTCACTAGCTGCAATTGGAATGTTCTTTGGATTAGTTCAATATGTTTTAGGTGGTAAAAAATATTTGCCAACAAGTAGTCTAGAACCTAATGATCCAATCGATAGAGGTGATTTGCTTAATATTATTAAGTGGGTTGTTATTATCGTAGTTGCAGTTGCTACAATTTTAGCTGCACTAGCTGGATTTGGTCAATTGAACGTTGATAATGTAATTACTATGTTGACTGTTTTAGCAATTGCATTGCCAATTTATTACTTCGTAATGATGCTACGCAGTTCAAAAGTTACTAAAGTTGAACGTTCACGTGTTAAAGCTTATATTCCATTATTCTTTGCGGCAGCTATTTTCTGGGGAATAGAAGAATCAGGATCTGTTGTTTTAGCCTTGTTTGCAGAGCAAAGAACTGTACTTCATGTTGGTAATTGGCATTTTACAGCAGCTAACTTCCAATCACTTAATCCTTTGTTTATTATGATTTTGACGCCAGTTTTTGTATGGCTATGGGAACACTGGAAGAAACAACCAAGTGCGCCGGGTAAATTTGCTGCTGGACTTGTTTTTGCCGGTTTATCTTATATGTGGATAGCTTTGCCAGGGATGCTTTATGGTACAAGCGGTCGAGTTAGTCCTTTCTGGCTAGTTGGTTCATGGTTCATTGTTGAAATTGCCGAAATGTTGATTTCACCTATTGGTTTATCAATTACGACTAAGCTTGCGCCAAATGCATATCGTTCACAAATGATGAGTATGTGGTTTATGGCTGATGCAACGGGTCAAGCAATTAATGCACAAATTGTTAAGTTCTATTCCACTGGTACAGAAGTACAATACTTTACTGTCATTGGATTAGTTAGTGTAGTCTTCGGTATTATTATGTTCTTATTAGTTAAGAAGATTAATGTATTGATGGAAGGCGTACATTAAAAAATAGCGTGGATTTCCACGCTATTTTTTTACTTAAAATTTGTGCAAAGCAATTGCATAAATAACCAAAATTAAACCCAAAATTAAAAAGATAATAGCTAAAGTACGTTGCCATTTAGCCTCATTTTTACTATCTTCTTTATTTTTATTAGTATTGCCGTTTTTTTCACTTAAGTATCTAAAGTAAGAAATTGCTGTTACGACTAAGCAAAGAATCCCGATTATTAACATAAAAATCCTTTCAAAAAATCTATATCTTTTTATTTAATTTTACGCAAAAAAATACAGCTCTTCAATTTGAAAAGCTATATTTTTCATTTTAATAAACTATTACGGCATCGTTGGTCAAGACATTGTCCCAAACGCTCTTGATTTCTGCAGGACGAATATTTACACATCCGTGTGAACCGCCTTGTAAGTATGCTGTTTTACTCCAGTCATTTCTCCAGCTAGCATCGTGAAGACCACAACCACTTAAGGTGAATGGCATCCAGTATTGAACTTTAGATGCATATTTTGAGCCGTCGTCGTTATATCCACGAAGAACACTAGGAGATTCCTTGTACATGATATACCAAACTCCCTTAGGTGTTTGATTACCTTTTCCACCTTCTAGAGTACCAGTAACTACATCATTTAAGTGAACTACTACGCGACCTTTGCGTACAACCCATAATTCTTGATTGCTGATAGAAACAACAACATAGTTTTCACCGATACCATGATTATTCTTACCATAACCATGAGCATATGTACTGTATCCATCACCATAAATGTATTTACTACCATCAACAGTAGTCTTACCATTCATGAATGCTTTTTCTACAGCAACTTGAGCTTTTTTAACGTGTACACCCCAGCCGTAACTTTCATTTTTAACAGTAACTGTTTTACCATTAACTTTGTTTCCCACAGGAACAGAGAACTTATAACTCTTATTAAGGGTTTGAACTTCTTTGTCGATTTCGTTTAATTTAGCAGTTAAATTTTTGACATCAGTGAATTTATACTTGCCATCTTTATATGTGACTTCACCGATTAAATCATCTGCTTTTAAAGTATAATTATTTCCTGCAATCTTATAAGTTACAGCAGCCTTTTGTATCTTTTGAAGATTCTTCTTAGCTTGAGTTAATGTTGCTGAATTATAAGTATATTTTTGATTATTCGGCAGATCTGTATGTTGTTTTTCAAAATAATTTTGTACAGTTTGAGAATCGATAGTTTGAACATTTTCATCGCGTTCGGAAACGATCTTCTTGTTTCTAAAAAAGATTGTGTTAACAGCCTTTTGATTGATTTTATCTGTAGCTTTTTTTACTGTTAGGTTTCCAACCTTAACGCCATAAATTGTAACGTTAGGGTTAAAGTGAGTAGTCGCAAAGGCTCGTTCCTTCTGTTCACTGGCTACTCGTCTATTATGAATAAATACACCACAAATAATCGTAATTATAATAATTACGCCAGCAATTATTAAGTAAAGGTTATTACGGTTATTATGTTTTCTAAGTTCTTTTCTAGATTGCATATTAAAATTACCCGTATCCTTAGTTTTTTTCGAATAAACGTTTGCTTCGAAACAGTATAACAACTATTCTTATTATAGTAAAGTTACTAAATTATTCTACCTTAGTGTTAAAATACATAACAGCTTTTATTTTATTTTTTTAGGTGAAAAACATGACTAATGATCCAATTGTATTTCAAATGAGCGTGGCCAAAAATAAACCGCAATCTTATCGTAAAGATAAAAATAAGGATATATGCCCATTTTGTGATGTGGAAAATTTAACAGATATTTATGCAAAGGATGGAGACATTATTTGGCTTCATAATAGATTTCCAACGCTGCGTGATACACTGCAAACTGTTTTAATTGAATCAAGCGACCATAACGGTGATATAAGCACTTATACTAAAAAGTATAATCGGAAGTTGCTACGTTTTAGTTTGCAGTGCTTTGAAAGGATGAACCGTGATGATAAATATCAGTCAGTAGTTTGGTATAAAAATTATGGTCCTCATTCAGGAGGCTCACTAATTCATCCACATATGCAAATTGTAGGCTTTAAAAACGTAGATGGATATAAATATATTCATCCAAATAATTTTGAAGGAGAGACATTGTTTGATAAAGATGGGGTTGAGGTGAATGTGGCAGAGCATCCTGTACAAGGATATACAGAGTTAAATATCAATTTACTTAATCGAAATAGTGTTGATCTATGGGCTGATTGGATTCAAAGTGGTGCCAAATATTTACTTAATATTATGTATGATGGTAGATGTGATTCATACAATTTATTCTTTTATCCCCGTAATGATGGGGGAATATGTGCAAAATTTATTACACGTTTTGATGCACCACCATATTTTGTGGGTTATAAATTATCCCAAGTAAATGATGAAATGACATTAACTAAAGAGGCACGCCGCTTTAGAGAATTTTATGATAATGATTCAAAAATAAAATAAAAAGTATTCTCTACTAGAGAATACTTTTTTAGAATTCAGTATGAATAATATCATCTTCAGGACGATGAGCCTGAATGCGTAACACTTGCCAGTCAAAATTATCATCTGGTTGGACTAAGTCAATGATCAACTTTCCGTCTTCCATTCTAAAATCAAGTTCGGTGCGATGGTCGATCCATTCTATACGGTTAGGTTCTTCGCTTAGGCCTTCCACTATAATTTGATCAGAAAGATTATTAAGAAAGATGTATTTTTGGTAAGTTGCATGACGATTTTCCAAGATGAAACCATCACTAGAAGTCAATTCACTTGGTTGACTTTCATTAAATGCGTGACCAAACATGTGCATCCAAGAATTAATGGTATTGAGCAATGCTTGTGTATTTTCATTGATTTGCCCATTGTTCACTGGAACATTGATGATAGTAGATTTACCATTTTTACGATTATCAACCATTGTATCAATAACATTTTCACTGGTTAAATCTAATCCATCTTGTTTATTTGCTAAAAAGATGGTGTATTTTTCACAGGCCATTTTAAAAAGGTCATTTTTGCCGTTACTCATTACAGCACGTGCACCAATGTTACGCGCTATTTTAACTAGTGTATCAGCGTCAGCTTGTCCGTTTAACTTAAAATTTAAGACAATTGCAAAATCAGGATTCATTTTTGTCCTCCTTGTTAATTACTAGTTTAGTTTATCGTAAAGGAACGAAATATTGAAATGAAAATTATTATTGCTCCCGCAAAAATTATGAAATTAGATCGAGATTCTTTTCCTGTTCAATCCACACCAGAATTTTTGAAAAAGACTAGGATATTAGAGAAATTCTTAAAATCAAGAACCCGAGATCAACTAGAAACGTTATGGCATGCCAGTGATAAAGTAGTTGAGCAAAGCTTATTTCAGTTGAAAAATATGGATTTAGATACTAATTTGACGCCAGCAATTTTAGCTTTTTCAGGTATTCAATACCAGTACATGGCACCAGATTTGTTTACTCAGCCAGCGCTTGATTATATTCAAAAAAATTTGCGTATTTTATCAGGTTTTTATGGGATGCTCCGTCCATTTGACGGAATATGTCCATATCGTTTGGAATTAAATACCAAAATGGTAGGCTTTCGTGATTATAGTTTGTATCATTTTTGGGATGAAGATATTGCTAATAGTTTATTTAAAGAGGATCAGGTAGTAATTAATCTAGCATCTAAGCAATATATGCGTTTAGTTAAGCCTTATCTGAATTCAGCTAGGCGAATGATTACTATTGATTTTCAAGAACTAAAAAATGACAAGTGGAAAACTGTCGGTGTTCATGCCAAAATGGCGCGCGGTGAAATGGTGCGCTTTATGGCAGAAAAGCAAATAAAAAATCCCGCAGATTTGCGAGACTTTCATGATTTCGATTTTCAATTTGTACCAGAAGTCAGTTCAGACGATCATTATATTTTTAGAACTGATTTTGATTTTACTCGGCATTAAAATAGGGGCTTCAAAAATTCTGCAGTTAAATCAACAGCAGAGTCTTTATATTGACCAGTAAAACTATGATCTGCATCTGGGACCATGTGCAGTTCACTGTTTTCGTAGACTTCGTCGTATTTCTTTGAGTATTTAGGGTCAACCACTTGATCATTGGAGCCAACAATTATAGAAACTGGATTAGTATAATGTTTAGCAATTTCATAGATTGGTAATACTTGTGCGGTTCTTAAATAAAAGCCGCCAAGCTTTTTACCATGAAATGGAATAGCTGCTGGAATGTGTTCAGGATTATAAGTTGCGCCTTGAGTGTCACCATTTAAGGCATCATCCTTTAATTGAGCAGCCGGTGCTAAAAGAACGACTTTTTTAACAATGTCTGGATAAAGTCCAGCTAGCATTGAAGCAACTACGCCACCTTGTGAATGTCCCACCAAAAAAATATTACGTACATGTGGATCAGTACGTACGTATTCTAAAATCTTTTGTGCATCCGCAATTTCATTGCAGACAGTCATATCTTCAAACGCACCATCACTTTCGCCATGTCCATTAAAGTCAAAACGAACACTAGCTACATTTTCATCGCGTAAGTTATCGGCAATTTGCCTTAATAAAGGGGTATTTCTGTTTGCAGTAAAGCCATGCATAAGAATAGCCATATCATAAATTTCACCAAAAGGTTCTTCACGATCGCCTACTAAAGTGAGGCCATCTCTCTCAATTGTAATGCGAGACATAACTCTTCCTCTTTCCACATAATGTATAATTTTATTGTAAGCCTTTTTATAAAGAAATTTGCCGAAAATAAATTAAGAAATTGGAAAGATTAATTTTATCAGCGTAATATTTAAGTATTGAAACAGAAAGAGTAATAAAAGTATGGAAATTGTTTTTCTTCGTCATGGACAAACTGATTTGAATAAATCTGCACGTATCCAAGGCTCATCAGTAAATGCAAGTTTAAATGAAGCGGGTCGTGCTTATGCAGAAAAAGCTGCTAAGAATTTTGATCCCAGCAGTTTTGATGTGGTTTATTGTAGTCCACTAAATCGTGCTGTAGAAACAGCAGAGATTTTTGTTAAAGGACAAAAAGAAATTCAACTCGATGATCGTTTGCTTGAAATCGATTTTGGTGAATGGGACGGTAAACCGTTAAGTGAATTAAAAGAAAAGCATCCAGATGCTTTAGATCCTTGGGGGAAAGTAGCGCGCTCTTATGTTAAATATGCTCCAAATGGTGAAAGTCATGAGGCACTTAATAAGCGTTGCGGTGAATTTTTGGATGATATGGCTAAAAAGTATCCAGATAAGAAGATTTTAGTTGTTTGTCATGGTGCTTTGATCAGAATGATGGCAGCACATTATTTAACTAATGGTGATATGATTCATTTTGAAACTGTTGATAATTGTGCATTAACCAAGTTTAGTTACCGTGAAGGCATCGCTAGAATGAACTATTATAATCGTGTACTTGCATAAAAGGGAACTGTTGAAAGTTCTCTTTTTTTAACCATTTTTATTGACAACTCGTCACAATGAGCTATGATATAGACGCTTAGTGACAAAACGTCATAAGCTGAAAAGGGGGGGATGATTATATGGTTAAGCAAACTTTTAAAAATTTACCGTTAGCTAAACGTAAACGCATTGAAGATGTATTATTAGAGGAATTTAGTACATATCCTTTAGCAGATGCTCAAGTATCACATATTGTGAAAAAAGCAGATATTGCTCGTGGTGCATTTTATAAATACTTCGATGATTTAACAGATGCATATATTTATATGTATTACAAGGCTATTGATACTATTCATGCAAATATGGCACCGGGCGAAGAATATGATCCAGATCATTTTTATGATCGAGTTGAAAAATTTATTGATAAAACACAAAACAGTAAATTTGAACCAATGATGAAATTGCATATGTCACAAAATGAGTATTTGATTCCAGATACTTATAAGATGTATTCTAGACAGCTTTTAAACTTAGATTCTCAAATGTGGAGTGCAATGGTTTTAAGTCATGAGATAATTAATCTTTGTTTATCAGATCCGGAAAATCGTGAGAAAAATTTAGCTAGATATAAAAATAGCTTATACATGCTTAAAAAGGGGATGGATTAATTGTTTTTAGCAATTAAAGAAATAAAGCATGAAAAATTACGATATGGGTTAATCATTTTAATGATCTTTTTGATTAGCTATTTAATTTTTATGTTGTCATCATTAGCAGTGGGATTAGCTAGTGAAAATACTCAGGCGATTGAGAGCTGGGACGCTCAAAAAATTGTCCTTAATAAGAATTCTAATATTAGTATGAGTCAATCCGCTCTTACTAAAGAAGATCTTAAGGATGTAAAAGTAGGAAAATCTGAAGCCTATGTTGGCCAAATGGGTGCAGTAGTTAAAGCTAAAGACCGTAGTTCTGTATCTGCACAATTTTTGGGAATAAAGAAAAATCAGTTTATTTATAAAGAACAAAAACTACTTTCTGGTAAAAAAGCGCAAAATAGCAATCAAGTTACAGTAGATAGTAGTTTTAAAGATAAAGGATATAAACTAGGCGATAAAATTAGCCTGAATGGCTCAAGCAAAAAATACAAAATTGTTGGTTTTGTAAAAAATGCTAAGATTAATATTGCACCAATTGTTTATGGTTCATTTTCTACATGGAAGAAAATGCGAATGGTAGCGCCAAATGTTCAAGCATCAGCAATCCTTTCAAGAAATAAGAATTATAAATTTAATCATAGAGATGCAAAGACTTATTCAATTGATAGATATATCAGCAAGTTGCCAGGATATACTGCACAGAATTTGACATTTGGTCTAATGATTGGCTTTTTATTTGTAATATCATTAATTATTATTGCTGTTTTCTTATATATCTTAACTATGCAAAAGATGCATAATTTTGCCGTTATGCGCGCACAAGGTATTCCAAGCAAAACTTTGGTTGGTGCAACGATCAGTCAATCAATTATTTTAGTTGCGGTTGGCGTAATTATTGCATTAATTTTAATGTGGATTACTGCAGCTGTTTTACCAGCAGCTGTACCAATGAATTTCACACCATTAATTATGGTTAGTGGCACAGTAGGAATGCTAGTAATGGGGATTATTGGTAGTTTGATTCCAATTAGATCAATTATGAAGGTTGATCCAGCAAAGGCGATTGGTGAATAAAATGGCAGTAATTGAATTAAAAAATGTTAAGAAGATTTATGGTAAAGGCGATGCGCAAGTTATAGCTTTACAAGATATTAATTTTGTTGCTAATAAAGGTGAAGTTGTCTTAATAATGGGACCATCAGGTGCAGGAAAGAGTACATTTTTAACAATCGCTGGTTCTTTGCAAAAACCTACTTCAGGTGAGGTAATAATTGATGGTGATGATATCGGCAACTTATCAGCTAAAAAGAGTAACGCACTTCGCTTGACTAAAATTGGTTTTGTATTACAAGCATACAATTTGGTTCCATTTTTAACGGTTGAGGAACAATTTGTTTTAGTAGATAAAGTCAAAAAGCAAAATAACCTCTCCAAAGATGAATTGGATAAGTTATTAAAGCAGTTAGGAATTACGAAGTTATTGAAAAAATATCCTGGGGAATTATCTGGTGGTCAACAACAAAGAGCAGCAATTGCACGTGCACTTTATGCTAATCCAGAAATTCTTTTGGCAGATGAACCTACTGCTTCACTTGATACCAAAAACGTTGAAGAAGTAGGACAATTATTTAAAGATCTAGCTAAAAAGCGTAATAAAGCTGTGATGTTAGTTACTCACGATCCGCGTCTAGAAAAATATGCTGATCATATTTATGAGATGATAGATGGTAAAATGACTCAGAAAAAATAATCTGTAAAAAAAGCCGCATTTTGCGGCTTTTTTTACTCTTATAGGTTAGGATCCATTTGGAATCTAAGTGGTGAATCACCAGTTTGTTCAGTAATCAATTTTGCAGTTAATTTTTTATATGCGTCTGTAGCTGTCTTAGCCAGTTTAGCATTTGCTTCATTGATTAAATCAGTTCGTTTAGCAGGATCATTTTCCTTAGCTAATTTTTCATCATATTGATGTCTAATTTGCAATAATTTCTCATTAGTAGAGTTTTGGGTATTACTCAATGCAGTACCGTACTTACTCCAATCGCGATCAACTAAAACACCGGCAAGCTTAAATACCCAGTAGGCAGAATTCGGTGAATAAGTCTCTTTACCGTTTTTCCAGGTACTAGGAACTTTAGTACCTTGTGGATAGAACGGAATATATACGCTTTGTGCGGCAACGCCCATTGCTAGCCAATGAATCATGTCTTCGCCGTTTAATTCAAGCAAATGTGATTCTTGAGTAGTAGCTACAGAAATTGGACGAAATGCAGGCTGATCTTTATTTTTCTTATTTGTTAGATCATAAACTGTATTATTAAAGTGATCACTTAAAACACGTTGAGCATCTTGGGCAGAAATAGGTGCATCAGGCTTTCTGGTAAATGGTAAATTTAAGTTTTGAGGCTTTTGTTCAGCAGATGGCGTTAAAAGACGCTGACCGCTCCAAACACGTGGCGTATTGTAATGAAGATCACTATCGTCATGTGTACCAAAAATATCACGCCAAATAAATGGTTTATCTTTTGGCCAAAGTTGATTGTTATAAACAAAATTTTGTAAATTATTTGAATATAAGAAATTGTCACTGTCAAAGTCAATTTCTTGAATTGCTAATTGGTTAGCAACTACTGCATATGAATCATCTGGAATTCTTTGAGCAACCCAGTGGTGACCTGATCCAATTTCCATGTACCATGCTTCGTCGCGGTCAGCAAATAAGATCCCGTCTGCTTCAGCGGCACCATGTTTTTCAACGATTTTGCCTAAGCGAATAACGCCTTCTTTTGCTGTTTTAATATATGGCAATACTACCGTTACCATAGCTTCTTCTAGGATGCCCTTTTCTGTATTGAATGGATCAACTGCCATTACACGATCATTGGCATAGGCACTTTCAGTAGCACTCATTGCCACATGATACTCATTAATGCCATCTTCTTCAAAAACACCGTATTTATCTGTCCATTCTGGTGTGGAAGAATAGCTGAATATCTTTTCAGGTAAATCAATTTCAAATTTATTGTCTTTTGACTTAAAATGGTTATTCTTAACATTCTTATGTTGATTGAATGCAAGATGTTTTGGCCAAGCAGTTTTTGCATCCTCATTGCGGCCAATAATTACACTGCCTGAAAGGGATGCTTTCTTACCAATTAAGATTGAGGTACAAGACGAACGACCAACGACTGTAGTATTCATAAAATTCACGCTTTCTAAAATGATTTGTAATATAATTATAGTGTAAAAGTCGTAATTTTATATTATATTAATATTTTGTAAAGCGAGGTTTTAATATGAATGATAAACCAGAAGACAAGTCTATCGAATTAACGACAGACTATGCTGATCATACAATCAATATGAAGTTTTCAAATAACCTTACAGATGATCGCGAACGTGGGTATATTTTGTCTGCTGCGTTTTTTTCATTCTGTGCTTCACAAAGATTAGATAAGCAGGCAGTTATTGAAATGGTTTCATCACATTATGACCAGTTTACGGGAGACAACGGATCATCATTGTTTAAACGTTTATAAAAATAAATAGTTTAGACTTGAATTTGTTATTTATTGGATATATGATATTCGTAAAAATAACAGGCGTATTGAAAAGCATATTTGCAACAAATGATTGAGGTGTATAGAAATGGCAAGAAGAAAAGAATTTAGTAAAGATAAAATTTTAGATATTGCTTATAAGATGGCAATTAAGGACGGTATTGAAGGATTAACAGCTCGTAGCATTGCAAAAGCTGGACATTTTTCAACTCAACCTTTATATCTAGAATTTGACAACATGGACGACCTTCGTGCTCAAGTCTTAGAAAGAATTTCAGCAGACTTGAGAAATCATACATTACAGCAAGAGTTTACTGGCGAACCTTTAATTGATTTAGATTTATCATATATTGAATTCGCTAAAACGCATGTTAACTTATTCCGTGCAATGTTTGCTGATGGTAAGTTCGGTAGTAAGGTTATTGCAGATACTTTATTGGGACTAGGAACTGAAAAGTTTAAAGAGCAATATCCTGATATCAACTATGATGAAGATAAAATTCGAAATATTGTAATTGCTAACTGGATTTCAACTACTGGTATGGCTGCATTAGTTGTTAACAAAATTGCAAGTTTTAGTCAAAATCAAATTATTAATGTTTTGAATGCTCAGATCCATGATGCTATGCTTAATGATCACCTTAGCGAAACTCAAGAAAACCCAATGTTCGCTGCGGATGAAGAAGCATCTCTCAAGGACAACTTGGCATAATAATATTTCACCAATCATTTATGCTTTTCAAGACAAAAAGACATTTCCATACTCGGAAATGTCTTTTTCATTTTATGTGAAAAGTAATCAAGGCCAATTTATGATTCATAATAAGTTATAATTAAACTAAAGAGTTTTGAAAGGTGGTTTTTATGAAAGTACTAGCTCTATCTGGCTCAAATGCCGATAATTCATTTAACGAAAAATTACTTAGAATTATCATGAAAAATTTAGGGTATAAATATGATTTTGATTTTGCAACAGTAAAAGGTTTGCCTATGTTTAAAGAGGGGGTTGAAGCACCTGCAGATATTTTAGCTTTAGGTGAAAAAATTGAGAATGCTGAAATGGTGCTGATTGCTTCACCAGAACAACAACACTCAGTAACTAGCGCTTTAAAGAGTGCGCTTGAATGGCTTTCAAGTACAATACACCCATTCCATGGTAAGCCAGTTGTCATTGTTTCGACCTCACCCATGCCACAAGGCGCTGCTCGTTCCCAAACTCGTTTAAAGAGTATTTTAGCTTCTCCAGGTTTTAGTGCCTATGTATTTAACGGTGATGAATTTATGATGGGATTCGCACCAAAGCAATTTGATGAAGAGGGTAACTTAGTATATCCAGGAACTCTTAAATTCTTAAATCACTTCTTTGATGAAGTTGATTATTGGTATGCACAAATCACTAAATAGGGGGCTTATTTATGAATTTATTAGTAATTGTTGGTACAAATGCTCCGTTTTCGTATAATCGTTTTTTAGCAAAATTTATTGCTAAGCGTTATGGTGATAAAGCCGATATTGAAGTAAAAGAGATTGACCAAATTAAACCATTTTGTAGATCTGAAGAACCAGATGAAATTACTAAACAATGGATTGAAGATATTAAAAATTCTGATGGGGTAATTTTAACTACTCCGGAATATGATCACTCCATTCCAGCCGCACTTAAAAGTGCACTTGAATGGTTAGGTTCACATGCTGGTCCTAATGTAATGGCAATGAAGCCAGTAGCAGTTGTTGGTACTTCTTACGGTGTTCAAGGCTCAAGTCGTGCTCAAGAAGATGCAAGAGAAATTTTGCTTTCACCTGATATGAGCGCTAATGTTTTACCAGGTAATGAAGTTTTAATCGGTGGTGCTGCAAGTAATTTTGATAAAGAAACTGGCGATCTGATTAATGATGGTTACATTAAGCAACTTGATCAAATGATGAATAATTTTGTTGAATTTGTTAATCAAATTAATAAATAATTTTGTTAGTTTGCAATCTCAATAGTACAATTACCGAATAGGAAACTATTCGGTTTTTTTATCAAAAAACATAAGGGGTGAGATTATGATAAATCCAATTATTTTACCATTAGATAAAGTTCGCAATCCACGTGATTTAGGTAGTTATGTTGGTTATAATGGGCGCAAAATAAAGATGCACCGTTTACTTAGAACGGGAAAAATAAGTAATATTACTGAACATGATAAGAAGTTTTTGCTTGATTATGGTTTGACTAAAATTATAGATTTACGCTCGCCATTTGAATGTAGAAAGGCACCCGATAGTCAAATTCCAGGTGTTGAACATATTGATCTATCGATCTCTACAGAAGATAATACTAAGGGTGGAAAAAAGGATATTACTAAAGTATTTGAAACGTATCGTAAAGATCAATATGCTGGTTTTAATATGATGTGTGATCGGTATAGATCTCATGTCATGAAAGAACATGCTCAGCATGCTCTGCACAGTATTTTAGAAGTGCTTGCTAATACTAAAGATGGTGCAATTATTTACCATTGTTCAGAAGGTAAAGATAGAACAGGTATCGTAACGGTATTGATTCTTTATTTGCTAGGCGTTGATATGGAAACAATCCGCCAAGATTATTTGTATTCGAATTATATGCTAGATAATTACCGCGCTAGTCGAGATAAAATAATGCAGGAAAATGGCGAAAATCTTTGCTTCCGTGCTAATATGCGAATTCTTGGTTCAGTTAGCGATGCATTTTTAGATACATCATTAATCGCTATTCATAAGAACTTCGGTAGTCTTGATAATTATTTAAAAGAAATAATCGGTGTAACGCCTGAATTGCGTGATACACTTCGTGAATTATATTTGGAAGACTAAAAAATGATAAAAGATTTGGCATTAGAACAAGTAGTAGGTCATCATCATGCATTGGGAACTTCAATTACTTTACAAATTTTTGGAGCGCAAGATCGCAAGCTGTTACAAAAATCATTTGATTTGATTGATCATTATGAGGATCTTCTTACGGTTAACCGTGATGAATCAGAAGTAATGGATATAAATCATGCTGCAGGAGATTATCCTGTTCAAGTTTCAAGTGCTGTTTACAGCTTGGTAAAATTAGCGGTAGAAAAAAGTCGTGAAAATTTTGGCTTTAATGCTTTAATAGGACCGGTTGTAAAACTATGGCATATAGGTTTTAAAGGGGCTCGTGTTCCACGGGATGAAGAAATTAAAGACAAGATGATTTTGACTAATCCATTCAAAGTAGTATTAAATGACCAAGATCAAACTGTTTTCTTAAAAATGAAGGGAATGGAATTAGATCTGGGTGGAATCGCTAAAGGCTGGATTGCAGATCGAATTCGTAATCTTTGGTTAGCATATGGTGTAGAAGCTGGCATCATTAATTTGGGAGGAAATATCTTATTAGTTGGTGATTCGCCCAAGAGAATAAATGGCCAATGGATGATTGGTATTCAAGATCCTAAGGAACCCCGTGGCGATAATATTGCCTCGGTAATGGTACCACAATGCTCTGCTGTAACGAGTGGCACTTATGAGCGCTATTTGGTGGTAGATGGTCATAAGTATCATCATTTGATTGATCCAAGAACAGGCTATCCAGTTAAAACTGATTTAGCTGGTGTAACTACTTTTACTAGGTATTCAGTAGAAGCAGAAATTGAATGCAAAAGATTGTTTTTTGCGGGGCATCCAATGAAAGGCTGGCATGATGACCCAGATAGAATTGGTGCTGTGTTTGTTTATAACGACGAACACGTTGAGTATGATAATTTTGATTAATAAAAAAGATTTGGAGAAATCCAAATCTTTTTTGCTTAAGCAGCTGTTTTACTAATATTGAAAATACTATTGAATACACCATTTGAAAGTCCAGGTGTGCTATAAATAATGAAACGTAAGAATGATGAATCAAGTGTTTGTTGCATGAACCATGGGTTTTGTAATGCGTTGAACATTGACAAGACAACATAAACTAAGAAATAACTGGCTACAAATGAAGCAATTGCGCCTAATACGCTGTCGAGCAAACTACCTAAGCTAGTTGCATTAGGATTTTTTGCAGGAATCCAATTCTTGAAAATCTTCATTACCATTTTTCCAATAAAGAAGATAATAAAGAATGCAGCGAAGCGTGCAATCATTAATTCGACATTATTTGTTGAATTGTTTCCGATCATTTCTCCGGTAAATTGTGTGTAAAGCCAATTACCAAATGGATTTTGCATAAAAATAGCTACCATAAAAACAATTGCGGAACAAATTAATCCGATGATATACCGTGTAAAGCCGGTTTTATAACCTGTATAAGCTTGATATGCCAAGTAGGCCAAAACTATTAAAGTAACAACCAAAATAAAACTCTGCTATATAAAACATGGAAATATGTAGAAGAAGACGAATTTTCTACATATCAGAAAGATATATTTTTCCTTTCTTTGTTTCATTTACTGTCGTCTTCACTAGTATTCTGATATTCCACTTGGGAGTAATCACATTGACCAGCTCTTACAGCTTAAGGACTTAGCCAGCCCCGTTGTCTTTATTTCTTTTTATTTTGCTAAAGCTAAAAGATTTAAAACCGCATTTTCATCTCGATCGTTCTTGTAACCGCACG
>OOAW01000298.1_pt1 | contig 43373 bp, 42 predicted proteins | sample 1671861 | NCBI WGS metagenome assembly OOAW01 (sample SAMN06348200, study PRJEB24527) | human gut metagenome | reverse complement strand
GATAAGCTGTAAAAAGAAGCATGGACGCCCCCGAAAAGGAGAGCGTCCATGCTTCTTGCTGTATCCGAATGGAGGAGATTGCGAAATCAGTGATTGTCCGGGCAGACGATTTCCAGCATCTGATCGAAAACCTCTTCCATCTGCCGCACCAGTGTGAACTGGGTGCGGGCGCGGTCGAGGTTGTGATCCGGGCGAGCAATATGGAAATAATGGTCGCCCTCCAGATAGTCAGTCAGAAAACGGATGCCGCATTCCAGCGTCATGAGCCTTGCACCCCATGCAAGGCTCTTTTTTTCTGCCATGCTCATGGATGCCCCGGCAGTGGAGAGATACCCTTTGGCGAACACTTCGTACAGATGCAGGTCAAAATGGACTTTGCTCTGGTCAGGTTCGTCCTCAGCGCAGTCGTTGGCACCGGTGCGGATGGAATCGCCGAAGTCGTAGGCCGAAAGTCCCGGCATCACGGTGTCGAGGTCAATGACACAGATGCCTTTTCCGGTAGCGGCATCGATGAGGACATTGTTGATCTTGGTATCGTTATGGGTGACGCGCAAGGGGATTTCCCCGGCGGCCAGCTGATCCAGCAGGACATGGCAGTCCTGCTCCCTCGCATGGATAAATTCGATTTCCGACGTGATATTTTTTGCCCGGCCCAGTGCATCGGCGGCGAGGGCTTTTTCAAAATTGGCATAGCGGTTGGGCGTGTCGTGGAAGCGGGCGATGGTTTCGTGGAGGGTGGAGGCCGGATAATCCTCCAGCTGGTTCTGGAATTTGCCCAGTGTCTCGGCCACGGTGCGGAAGTCGGTTTCGCTGCCGACCTGCTGCAAACAGATGGTATCTTCTACAAAGTCGTAGGCACGCCATGCGCCGCCGTCTGCATCCAGATAGCAAGTCGACCCCGACAAAGTTGGGATGACATTCAGCGTTTCCCGTGCTGGGTCGCCGCCCTCGGCAAGAATTTTCGCCCGCAGATGCCGGGTCACGCCGCAGACATTCTCCATCAGGCCCACCGGGTTAGTAAAGGTATCTGTGTTGATGCGCTGCAAAATAAAGCGTTTGGAATGATCTTCCCGCCAGACCACAAAGGTGTCGTTGATATGCCCCTCACCATAGTGGTGAGCATCGCAGAGCACAGGCCCGCCAAAATCAAAGGCATTTGCAGCAGACTGGAGCAAAGAAAGGGTAACGGATTTCATCATAAATTCCTCGTTTTCGTTATACTTCATGCCGTTTTGTCGGGGCGGGGCGTTTTCCCTGCCGCGTCTGACGGCGGTATTCGTTGGGGGTCATGCCCTCCGCCTTGCGGAAGCACTGGGAGAAATAGCTGGGGGAGGAAAAGCCCATCAGCTCGCTGATCTGCGCCAGACTGTAGCTGGTGTTGCCCAGCATATGCTTGCTCTCCTCAATGCGGCGGCGGTTCAGGTAAGTAATGGGGGAAATGCCGTACTCCCGCTGGAAGGTGTGGGCCAGGTAGTATTTGTTCAGGTGGGCAAGCTCTGCCAGCAGGTCCAGCGAGATATCCTCGCGGTAGTTGGTGTCCAGATACCGCTTGATCTCGGCGCACTCCCGGTTCTCGGTCGGGGCAGCCTCCTCCAGCTGCAGCGAAATGGTGGTGCAGCGCACTAGCCAGATCAGCAGTACCTCCAGCAGGTCCTGACAAACGGTCTCGCAGCCGTCTAAGCTGCGGTCGGCCTCGGCCAGCAGCATGTGCAGCAACGTGACCATCCGCTCCCGGTTCTCCCGGCAATTGAAGATGGCGTAGTTCGTATCCGCCTTGCTGAACAAAAACTCCATGCTGGCAACGCCCAGCACGATATACTCCAAGGGCGAGGCGTTCAGGCTAAGCTCGGTATGCTCCACCTGCGGGTTCACAATGACCATATCGTCCGGCTTTACCGGGAACAGCTGCCCGGCAAGGTAGAACTGTCCCTCGCCGCTGAGGCAGTAGAACAGCTCCGTGCAGGAGTGGGTGTGGGTGGTACTGTTCCAATCGCCGCCAAATTTGCTTTTGCTGATGTACAGCAGCCGGAAGGATTCCCGCGGAGCGGGCGCGTGGCGGATATCAAAGCGCTGGGTACTCATAGATGATCGGCTCCTTCGGGAAACGCAAATTTTCTAAAAATAAACGCAACATTCTAAAAACATTATCAAAAAATGGTGCGTTGTTTCGTGCACTTTACCCTCATTATAGAGGGAACATACAAAAAAAGCAAGCCCTGATTTTAGGCTGATTTTTATATTTTTGTTTCTCAAGTCCCTTCGAAATATGTCAAAATAGTTACAGGTTGGGGATTATGCTGAAACTTCTAAAAGATTTTTAGCACTTTTGCTGGAAGAATTTTTTAGAAAGCAACATCTATAAAAAATGAAACAACAAACCTCTTGAGCAAGGAAGCGAAAGAATTTATATTGGAGGCAGAAAAACACACAGTCCTTCGGGCAAAGCCTGTTTGCCCGGCTGTGTTTGAACGGAACAAAATGATGGAGGCAACACAGTATGAATCGTATTTCTCGTCGTAATTTCCTGAAGGCGGCCGGCGTTGGCGCCGCTGCACTGGGTCTGGCTGCCTGCGGCGGCTCTTCCAGCTCCACCGCATCCAGCGTGGCATCCTCCACCGCCGCTTCTTCCGCAGCGGCGGCTGCAGACGTTACCATCAAGGTAGCCGCCATCGAGACCGGCTACGGCGCTGATATGTGGAAGAAGGTCGCCGAGGCCTTTACCGCACAGACCGGCATCAAGGTGGACCTGACCACCGACAAAAAGCTGGAGGACGTCATCGGCCCCTCCATGCAGGGCGGCGACTACCCCGACGTGGTCCATCTGGCCACCGGCCGTGAAGCTGCCCTGACCGAGCAGTTCATCAAGGGCAACCTGATCGCCGACATCACCGATGTGCTGAGCATGACCGTGCCCGGCGAGAGCAAGAAGGTGAGCGAGAAGATCGCCGGCGGCTTTACCGACACCTCCCTGACCAACCCCTACGGCGACGGCAAAACCTATCTGGCTCCCATGTTCTACAGCCCCTGCGGCCTGTTCTACAACGCCGGTTTCCTGAAGGAAAAGGGCTGGGACGTGCCCAAGACCTGGGACGAGATGTGGGCACTGGGCGACAAGGCTGCCGCTGAGGGCACCTACCTGTTCACCTACCCCACCACCGGCTACTTCGACGCCTTCTTCTATGCGCTGATGTACGCCGCAGGCGGCCCGGAGTTCTTCAACAAGGCTACCCACTACGAAGAAGGCATCTGGGACACCCCCGAGGCAAAGACCTGCTTTGATATCGTGGCAAAGCTGGCTTCCTACACCAACCCCATCACCCCCGCACAGGCCAACGATCAGGACTTTACCCAGAACCAGCAGCTGGTGCTGGACAACAAGGCTTTGTTCATGCCCAACGGCACCTGGATCGTGGGCGAGATGGCCGAGGCTCCCCGTGCAGACGGCTTTGAGTGGGGCATGACCGCCCTGCCTGCTGTCAAGGCCGGCGGCGATGGTTACAGCTACACCTGGTTCGAGCAGGCATGGATCCCCGCCGGTGCCGAGCATCAGGATGCCGCCAAGCAGTTCGTGGCTTACCTGTACAGCGATGAAGCCTGCAAGCTGTTTGCCGAGAGCGGCGCTATCCAGCCTGTGCTGGGCATCGCCGACAGTCTGGAAGGCGACAACAAGATGTTCTACTCCATCTACGACAACGGCGCAAAGGCCGCCATGGGCAACTTTGCAGCCTTCAGCGCCATCCCCGGCGTGGAAGTGCGCACTGTGTTCTTCGACCCTGTCAACTCTCTGGTGTCCGGCAGTATGACCGAGCAGCAGTGGATCGACGGCATCAAGTCCGCCAGTGACCAGATGCGCGCCAACATCATCGAGTAATTAAGCCCTGCCCAGCGGGGGCGGTTTTTACCGCCTCCGCTTTTTTGGGCTGTACAGTACCATCAAGAAAGGAGCGGTCAATCCCCTATGAGAACGGATAAAAGCCGCAAACGGTTCGTATTCCTCTGTGTGGCACCGGCTACCATCCTGTTTTTCCTCTTTATGATCCTGCCCACCCTCAACGTATTCCGCATGAGTTTGTATGAGCGGGGTGCCTATTCTCCCAACGAGACCTTTGTGGGGCTTAAAAACTTCCAGCATCTGCTGCGGGACGCCCAGTTCATCCGCTCCATGCAGAATATGATCCTGCTGGTGGTAACGGTCACCCTGATCACCTTCGCCTTTGCACTGGTATTTGCCGCCATCCTCACCCGGGAGAAGATCAAAGGACAGAACTTTTTCCGCATCATCTTCTATATCCCCAACATCCTGTCGGTGGTCGTCATCTCTGGCATCTTCTCTGCCATCTATAAGCCGGAAAACGGCATGCTGAACAGCATCATCGGTCTGTTCCGCACGATGAGCGACCCCATCCTGTGGAAGGGCGAAAAACTGGTCATCCCCTCCATCATCATTGCCATGGTGTGGCAGGCCATCGGCTACTACATGGTCATGTACATGGCCTCCATGTCTGCCGTGCCCATCAGCCTGTACGAGAGCGCCAATCTGGACGGTGCCGGGCGGCTGACCCAGTTCTTCCAGATCACCATCCCCCTCATCTGGACGAATATCCGCACCACCCTCACCTTCTTTATCATCTCCACCATCAACATGGCCTTCCTCTTCGTCAAGGCCATGACCAGCGGCGGGCCCAACGGCGCATCGGATGTGGCGCTGAGCTATATGTACAGCCAGAAAGACGCTGGCCTGTATGGTTACAGTATGGCCATCGGCGTGGTAATCTTCCTGTTCTCGTTTGCCCTGTCCGCCTGTGTCAACAAGGTCACCAACCGCGATACGCTGGAATTTTAAGGAGGGAAGAAGATGCAGAATACCACCGAAAAATCTTCCCGCTCTGCGGAAGGTCTGTACAAGTTTTTCATCTATTTTGTGCTGGTTCTGCTGGCCGTTACCATCATCGTGCCGGTGGCATGGGTGTTCATGGCCTCCATCAAGCAGAATGCAGAGTTCTACGGCAACCCGTGGGCACTGCCCGCCGGGTTCTACTGGCAGAACTTTGTCAACGCATGGAACGGCGCGAAAATGGGCGAATATATGCTCAACTCGGTCATCGTCACCGCGCTGGCGCTGGCGCTGCTGCTGGTCGTTGCCCTGCCCGCCGCCTACTGCCTGTCCCGCTTTCACTTCAAGGGGTGCAAGGTGCTGAACACCCTGTTCATGGCGGGCCTGTTCATCAACGTGAACTATATCGTGGTGCCCATCTTCCTGATGCTGCGGGACGGCGATGTGTGGCTGAAAGGCCATTTCGGCAGCGGCTTTCTGCTGAACAATCTGGTGGTGCTGGCGGTGGTATACGCCGCCACCGCGCTGCCCTTTACCATCTACCTGCTGTCGGGCTACTTTGCCACCCTGCCCCACGATTTTGAGGAGGCCGCCTACATCGACGGTGCAAGCTACTTTTCCACTATGACCCGCATCATCTTTCCCATGGCAAAGCCCTCCATCATCACCATCATCCTGTTCAACTTCCTGTCCTTCTGGAACGAGTATATCATCTCCATGACCCTGATGAGTTCCACCAAGGCGCCCCGCACCCTGCCGGTAGGTCTTTTGAACCTGATGCAGGCGCAGCAGAGCGCCGCTCAGTACGGCACCATGTACGCAGGTCTTGTGCTGGTAATGCTGCCCACCCTGATCTTGTACATCTGCGTGCAGCGGCAGCTGACGCAGGGCATGACCGTGGGCGGCTTGAAAGGTTAAGGTGACAGACGATGAAAGCATACTGGAAAGAGCATCCCGCCCTGCGCATGGTACTGATGCTGGTGCTGTTTGTGCTGGCACTGGTGCTGGTGGTGTCCGGCTGGAAAATGACCGGACAGCTGGCAGGGCTTGGCATCATGCTGGTGGGCGTAGCACTGCTGCTGGCTGTGCTGGCGCTGTATAACGCCGCCTACGATTGACCCCCTACGATTCAAAGAGAGGCAAAAGGAGAGTTTCCCATGGATGAAATAAGAAAGACCGGGCGCGTGACCATTCCCACAGACCTGGACGTTGTGCCCGAAACGCTGGAGATCTTAAAAAAGTGGGGTGCTGATGCCATCCGCGACTGCGACGGCACCGACTTCCCGCAACAGCTCAAGAATGCGGACGCCAAGATCTACTCCACCTACTATACCACCCGCAAGGACAACGCATGGGCAAAGGCAAACCCGGACGAGGTACAGCAGTGCTACATCATGACCGGCTTTTACACCGCCCCCGGCGACACCGTGACCATCCCGCTGATGAAGGGCATCAGCCCGGAGCTGATGCAGGTGAACACCAACGACGACATCACCCGCTGGTGGGAGGTCATGGATCGAACCACCGGTCAGTCCGTGCCCCCGGAAAAGTGGAGTTACGCCGACGGCAGCGTGACCGTACAGGCCGTACCGTTCCATGAGTATACCGTCAGTTTTCTGGCTTACCTCATCTGGGACCCGGTGCATATGTACAACGCTACCACCAACGGCTGGACGAACTTTGAGCACCAGATCACTTTTGATGTGCGTCAGCCCAAGACCCACAAGTATTCCATGGAGCGCCTGCGCAAGTTCATCGCAGAGCACCCCTATGTAAACGTCATCCGCTACACCACCTTCTTCCACCAGTTCACCCTGATCTTCGACGAGCTGAAGCGGGAGAAATTCGTGGACTGGTATGGATACTCTGCTTCGGTCAGCCCTTATATCCTCAACCAGTTTGAGCAGGAAGTGGGCTACAAGTTCCGCCCGGAGTACATCATCGATCAGGGCTACTATAACAACCAGTACCGGGTGCCCAGCAAGGAATTCCGGGATTTTCAGGCCTTCCAGCGCCGCGAGGTGGCAAAGCTTGCCAAGGAGATGGTGGACATCACCCACGCGTGCGGGTGCGAAGCCATGATGTTCCTCGGCGATCACTGGATCGGCACCGAACCTTTCATGCCGGAGTTCAAGACCATCGGACTGGATGCCGTAGTGGGCAGCGTGGGCAACGGCTCCACCCTGCGCCTGATCTCTGACATTGAGGGCGTAAAGTACACCGAGGGCCGTTTCCTGCCGTACTTCTTCCCCGACACCTTCCACGAGGGCGGCGACCCGGTGCGGGAAGCCAAGGAGAACTGGGTTACAGCCCGCCGCGCTATCCTGCGCAAGCCCATCGACCGCATCGGCTATGGCGGCTATCTGAAACTGGCCTTGCAGTTCCCGGAGTTCGTGGACTACGTGGAGAGCGTCTGCAACGAGTTCCGCGAACTGTACGAGAACATCAAGGACACCACACCCTACTGTGTCAAGCGGGTGGCCGTGCTGAACTGTTGGGGTAAAATGCGGGCTTGGGGCTGTCACATGGTGCATCACGCCCTCTATTACAAGCAGAACTATAGCTATGCCGGTGTCATTGAGATGCTGTCCGGTGCGCCCTTTGATGTGAAGTTTATCAGCTTTGAGGATATCAAGAACGACCCGCATCTGCTGGATTCGTTGGATGTCATTATCAATGTCGGCGATGCCGACACCGCACACACCGGCGGCATCTGGTGGGAAGATCCGGAGATCTCCTCCGCTATCCGCAAGTTCGTCTGGAACGGCGGCGGCTTTATCGGCGTGGGCGAGCCCTCCGGTCACCCGTATCAGGGGCACATTTTCCAGCTTGCCACTGTGTTGGGCGTGGAGGAGGAAAACGGCTTCACCCTGAACTACGACAAATACAATTGGGAGGAGCACCCCGACCACTTTATCCTGCAGGACGCCGACCAACCCGTGGACTTTGGCGAGGGCAAGAGGAATATTTATGCGCTGGAAGGCACCGAAGTGCTGGTGCAGCGAAACAAAGAAGTGCAGATGGCGGCACACGACTTCGGCAAGGGTCGTGCCGTGTACATCAGCGGTGTGCCTTACAGTTTTGCCAACAGCCGCACCCTTTACCGCGCTATCCTGTGGAGTGCCCACAGCGAGGAGGAACTGCATACATGGTTCAGCTCCAATTATAATGTAGAAGTTCACGCCTACGTCAAGAACGGCAAGTATTGTGTGGTGAACAATACGTACGAGCCGCAGGACACCACCGTTTACACCACAGACGGCAGCAGCTTTGCTCTGCATCTGGATGCCAACGAGATCAAGTGGTATGAGATCTAAGTTCTCCTTTTCATAAACGAACACAACGGGCAGCTCTGTTACCAGAGCCGCCCGTTGTGTTTGCTGTATCTGCCGATAACTCAACCTGTGTCAATCGAACGCTGCAATGGAGATGGCTGGAAACGCAGAAATTCAGTAATGCGAGCGTAATAGACCTGCAGAAAAAAGAAACTGCCCGTGCGAGTATGCGTAAGATGGTGAAGCACTTGCTGAAAAAATATAAGTATCCACCGGAAGATTATGATACGGCAATCAGCACGGTCATTAGCCAGTGTGAGATGTGGACTGACAACATGATAGTATGAATTATATGAAATGTCGTTGATTTGTGCTTGACAATCGGATTCGTTTTCTATAAAATAATTTTAGAAAATACTATTATTGAAAATAAGAAAGGCTATTTTATGGGAAAGATGATCTTAGATGACCTCCGCAAGCGTCTGGAACGTCTGGACGAAGACGCAGACCTGATGATCGACAATTTCCCGTATAACTTCCAAGACCGGCTGCAGCCACTACCCTTCGATGGCACAAAGGTTCAGTTCTACACACCCAGTCTGGAGGACTTTGTGATTGCAAAGCTGTGCTCTTTCCGGGACACCGACAAGGCAGACGTAGAGAGCGAGGCTGTGCGGAATTCGTTGGATTGGGATTTGCTGGAACACCTTGCAACGGATGAGGATGAGTTGAGAGCCAGCATCTTGAACGACTGGCGATATCGGGATTTTTATATCCGCTATCAGGCGTATGTGGAGAGGTGGAGACCATGCGAAAACTGACATTTGAAGGTTTCTTGAAGCAGTATGTGGCAGAGCTTGCCGGGGTGCAGACGGCAAGCGTCCATAAGCTGGCAGATCGTATGGCTGAAAATCCCCGCCTGAAAGAACCGCTGTTTCTCTATGCGCTGGCCTTTAATAAAGTAGAACTGCTGCTCCGCTACACCGCAAACAGCACGATTGCTGCGGAATATGAGCAGCTTTCCAATCGCTACTCGCTGGCGCAAATGCTTCTACTTCTGGAAAAACAGTCACCTGAACTGCCAGAAGGCTATCGGAAAGTCTGGCGCAGCTATTGTTCGGTGCGGGATGCCGTCCTTGCAGACAATGACACAAAAGAGTTGATCCATCGCCGGGTATTGGAACTTCAGCAAGAAAAGAAATTGACGAATTATCGTATCTACACAGACTTGAGGCTGAATCCGGGCAATGTGAATGCATGGCTCAAACACAACGATTCCAGCAAAATGAGCCTTGACTGTGCACGGCAGATCTACAAGTATGCAAAAAGCTACCCGTCTGTTTGATAAGAAAAAGGAAGTGAGCCTATGACCGCCGTAATCTATGCCCGCTATTCATCGGATAACCAGCGTGAAGAATCCATTGAAGGCCAGATTCGGGAATGCACGGCTTATGCGGAAAAGAACGGCATCACGGTCATCAAGCACTACATTGACCGTGCATTCTCTGCCAAAACGGACAATCGCCCGGAATTCCAGCAGATGATCAAAGACAGCGGCAAAAAGCTGTTTGATGTTGTTCTCGTCTGGAAATTTGACCGCTTTGCCCGGAATCGTTTTAATAGTGCAAACTACAAGATGATCCTGAAAAAGAACGGTGTCCATCTGATCTCCGTTATGGAACCCATTGCCGAGGGCTCACAGGGCATTCTGGTGGAAACCCTTCTGGAAGGTATGGCAGAATATTATTCCGCAGAGCTGTCCGAAAAGGTGATTCGTGGCCAGACCGAGAACGCTCTGAAAGGGAAGTGCACCGGCGGTACAGGAACCATCGGCTATAAAATCGACGAGGAAAAGTTTTATCATCTTGACCCGTTGACCGCTCCGTTGGTACTGGAAGCCTTTCAGCGGTATGACAACGGCGATAAGATGGTAGAGATCGTAAACTTCCTCAACGACAAGGGTGTCCGCAATATGCTGGCGGCAAAATGACCCACAGCAGCGTGAACACCATGCTCAAGAACCGCCGGTACATTGGCGAACTGTCTTTCCGGGATATCGTTGTGCCGGATGCAATTCCGGTTATTGTTCCGAAAGACCTGTTTGACCGGGTGCAGAAGCGTCTGGATAAGAACAAGCGTGCCCCTGCCTGTGGCAAGGCAGACGAGGAATATCTGCTGACCACCAAGCTGTTCTGCGGCAAATGCGGTGCGCTGATGTTTGGCGAAAGCGGAACTAGTGCCACTGGACGTACCTACTATTATTATAAATGCGCCAACGTCAAGCGGCGCAAGGGCTGCAACAAAAAGACCGTGCAGAAGGACTGGCTGGAAGATCTAGTCGTCCGGGAGACCATGAAGCTGATTCAGGACGAAGCGGTGATTGACAAGATCGTTCAACTGGTCATGGATGTCCAGAATCAGGAAAACACCACGATGCCGCTGCTGGAAAAGCAACTGCGAGAGGTCAACAAAAAGCTAGACAACCTGATGAAGGCGATCGAGGACGGCTTGTACACCCGGACAACGAAAGAGCGTCTGGAAGCGCTGGAAATCCAGAAAGATGAGCTGACTGCAAAAATCGCAGATGAAAAATTGAAGAAGCCCAGCTTCAATGAGGATTTCATCCGATTCTGGCTGATGAAATTTAGAAAGTTCGATATTTCGCAGAAAAAGCAGCGGAAAGCGCTGATCGAGATTTTTGTCAATGCCATTTTTCTGTACGATGACCGGATGCTAATCACGTTCAACTACAAGGATGGCACCCAAACCGTCCGGTTTGAGGACACTTTGACCGCTGATTGCGGAGAAAAAAGTTTGCGTTTGCGAAGCAACGAAAGCCCCAGTGGAGCTTTTTTGTTTGCCCACAGCGTGGTCAGAAAATGAAAAAAGAATGCAAAATATGGTGCGCTTGAAAAATGTCAGGACGGGATTTTTGTAAAAAATGTAGAATATCTTGCCGGAAACTGTGCATTCTCTCCAACAAAAACTGCCCAAACGTGTTGATATTGAGAAAAAAGCTTCACAAACGTTTACAAAAGGGTAACAGGTTGGTATACTTTATGGTGGTAAACGTAACAAGCCATGGAAGCTGAAAGGAGAACCTACCCGTGAATACCGCTGCACCGTCCCGTAAAAAACTGCTGAGCCTTGTGCTGACACTGGTGTTTATGCTCACCTGCCTGCCGGCGGCCTTGGCGGTTGATCTGAACGTGGACGCAGGCTTCTACTTCAAGCAGAGCCGCGGCGGCACCTGCACATTGGCATCCGCAGCCATGATGCTGCGCCGCCGTGCCTATTTTGACGGCCTGACCGACTGGTCCACTGTGACCGAGAACAGTGTCCGTTCCACAGCATGGTCCAACGGGCTTTCCCACAGCTTTACATATAAGGAGATGCAGGTGGGCTACGGCACACTGCCCTCCCGCAAACAGGAAAAAGTGCAGACCCTGATCACCCTGCTTTCGCAGCACCCGGAGGGCATCGTGCTGTATGACCGCAGCCAGCCCCATGCAGTGCTGCTCACCGACTACACCAACGGCAACTTCTATTGCTCCGATCCGGCAGGCAACATCTCTTCCGGACGCATCCCGCTGGAAAACTCCAGCGTTTCGGTCAATAGGTCCTCCTGCTACTGGTATGTGGCATCAGATCACAACTTCATTGCTGCAGAGGCTGACGGCCTGCGTCTGGAAGGCATGAGCTACCCCATCAATGTCCGTGCGGGCAAGGGCATGGCGCTGACCGGCACTGCAAATGCTGCGCTGGGCACCACCCTGACCAATGTGCAGTTGGCAGTGCTGGACGAGAACGACCAGACGGTGTTCACTGCACAGGCAGCACCCAATACGGCAATCTTCTCCTTCAAGTCGCTGGACAGCTCCATCCGCTTTGGTGAACTGCCCGCAGGCAATTACACCTACATGGTGGTCGTGACCGATTCTCAGGGCGATAACCTCTGCTTTACCAGTGACTTCACGGTTTCGGATGGCTCGGCAAGCAGCGGCGTTTACTGGTCGGTGAAGGATACCGAGGGCACCAAGCTGCTGGACAGCATTCAGGAAGTTCAGGATGCCTTTGCAAATGCAACTGAGTCCACTCTGGGCTGGTTTGGCGGTCTATTCCAGTAAAATACGACAAAAAAGAAGTCCCGGAATACACTTCCGGGATTTCTTTTTTTGCTGTAATTTGTTGTAAAAAAGCTTATTTCAGGGTTCCGTCCAGTACCTGACTGTAATACCAGGGCTTTGGTGCGCGGAAGGTCTTGCCGCTGAGGAACTCGAAATCCGGCTGGGTGAAGCGGGGCATGGTGAGTTCCCATGCGCACAGGGCCTGATACTTGAGCTTCAGCTCGCGGTTGGCGGTGTTGTTGCCGTATTTGCTGTCGCCCAGAATGGGACAGCCGATGCTGGCCATGTGGGCGCGGATCTGATGGGTGCGGCCGGTGATCAGCTGCACCTTCAGCAGGGCCAGACGACCGGAGACGGCGATGGTCTCGTACCGGGTCTCCACTTCCTTGGCACCAGGCTGCTTTTCTTCCACGATCTTCACGATGCCGCGGTCCGCGTCCTTAAGCAGATAGCCGCCCAGAGTGGCATCCGGCGGCATCGGACGGCCGAAGGTGACGCAGAGGTAGGTCTTTTTCACTTCGCGGTTCTTGATGGCTGCAAGGAACAGCTCCTCGGCTTCCGGGGTCTTGGCAACGATGACAAGGCCGCTGGTGCCGGTGTCCAGCCGGTGGCACAGCGCCGGGGTGTACAGGTCGTTCTCCTTGTACTCGCCCTGCTGGTTCAGGTAGAGCAGGGTGCGGTTCAGCAGCGTGTCGTCCTCCGGGCCATCCACGGCAAGACCGGCGGGCTTGTTCACAATGACGATCTGCGGGCAGTCGTAGACCACCTGTGCCGGGCCGCGGGCGTTCTTCCACGCCGGGCCGTCCACACGCCTGTCCGCATCCAGAACTTCATCCAGAATGAACAGCTTGATCTCATCACCGGCCATCACGCGGGTGGAAAGCGGCTGCTTTTTGCCGTTCAGCTTGATCTTGTTCTCCCGCAGGGCCTTGTTCAGGCGGCCCGGGGTCAGGGCGGGGTACTGCTGGGTTAGATAATTGTCCAGCCGGGTAGGGGCAAGACACTTTACTTTTAAAATTTTCACGGGAAATTCCTCTCTATCTTAAAATCAGTTGCAATAGAATGGGTTCTTAATTCGTTTTTATTGTAGCGGAACAAAAACCGCGCGTCAAGCGCAGAGAAAAGGAAATGTTGACTTTTCCGCACGGGTGACGTATGATACCGAGACAGGTGCGGAAAACACCGCCCCGACAACAACAGAAGAAGGTATAGAATATGAAACTGAATAAAAAGGTGCTGGCCGTTACGGCCATTCTGGCAGTGGGCATTCTGGCAGGTTGCGGCAGCAGCAACAGCACCGCAGGCAGCGCGGCAAGCGCATCGGCTTCCGGCGTGGAAAGCAGTGCGGCTTCGTCCGAAGCAGCCGGTGAGATGGGCGATGTGCTGCCCATCGATGCCGGGAATCTGAACGAGATCAAGACGGGTTCCTACAAGTTTGCAGCCAGCATCACCAAGGTGGCCGACGGCCAGGCGACACTGAGCGTATACGGCTACGACAGCTACCTGCCCGAGGACATCGACGCCTTGCAGGAGGGCAGCGTGCTTCGGATCCACGACCAGGGCGACACCACCGTGACCAAGCTGACTGTGACCAGCATCGACAGGGATGCCGACAACGGCTATGTGACCATCAACGGCGGCATCGAAGCGGGCGGCGTGGAGCTGACGCTGGACCACGATGTGTACCGCACCGTGACCTTTGACGATTACCCCGTCTACTATGAGATGGGCGAGGTGACCCTGCCTCTGGCCGGGGGCGTGACCCTGAGCGACAGCTCGGCCGACCCGCAGGCTTCCGCCGTGGAGACGGACGGCGCCGATGCCGTGGCCGAGGCCGTCAACGCCGAGCCGGACGGCTGGATGCCCAACAACACCCTGGTCTTTACCGAGGATGGCACCATCAGCAGCATCGTCCGCATCTGGGTGCCGTAAATTTTGCTCAAAACCGTTGACAAACGTTTTGCGTATGCTATAATTTAGCTGTACGCAAAGGGGCATTGTGTCTGCTTTGCGGAATGTAAAATTATGACAGATGGCAATGATGGGGTCAGAAATGTACACCGCCGTTCAGAGAGGGCGCTTCCAGCTGCAAGGCGTTCCGGTCGGTTCCATTTTGCGCCACCCCGGAGCTTCCGGCGAATGTAAACCGGACGCAGCGCAGCGTTAACGCGCCGAAAGCGGCAGGGGACACATTTTATCCTTTGCAATTTGGGTGGTACCACGGAGCAGTTTACAGGCAGCCTCGTCCCTTTTGGGATGGGGCTGTTTTTTGTTTTCTGCGCCCACCCGCCCCGTCTGCCATAATCATAAATCTGACGTGCAAACGCCAAGGACAATCGAGGAGAGAAAACCTATGCAATGGACCGGTTTGAATGAACTGCGTGAAAAGTACCTGAGCTTCTTTGAGAGCAAGGGCCACCTGCGTCTGGACAGCTTCCCGCTGGTGCCCAAGAACGACCCCAGCCTGCTGCTGATCAACAGCGGCATGGCCCCCATGAAAAAGTGGTTTCTGGCTCAGGAAGAGCCGCCCCGTCACCGCGTGACCACCTGCCAGAAGTGCATCCGCACCCCGGATATCGAGCGCGTGGGTATCACTGCCCGTCATGGCACCTTCTTTGAAATGCTGGGCAACTTCTCCTTCCAGGATTACTTCAAAGAGGAGGTCATTCCCTGGGCATGGGAGTTCCTGACTTCTGACGAGTGGATGGCCATTCCGAAGGACCGCCTGCACATCTCTGTGTACGAGGAGGACGACGAGGCTTACGATATCTGGACCAAGAAGGTGGGCATCGCCCCCGACCACATGGTGCGTCTGGGTAAGGAAGACAACTTCTGGGAGCATGGCTCCGGCCCGTGCGGCCCCTGCTCCGAGATCTACTTTGACCGCGGCCCCGAGTACGGCTGCGGCAAGCCGACCTGCGGCGTGGGCTGCGACTGCGACCGCTATATGGAGATCTGGAATCTGGTGTTCAGTCAGTTCGATGCCGACGGCAAGGGCCACTACGAGCGTCTGGCACGCCCCAACATTGATACCGGCATGGGTCTGGAGCGTCTGGCCTGCGTGATGCAGGGCGTGGGCAACCTGTTTGAGGTTGACACCGTGCAGAGCGTGCTGCACCATGTAGAGCACATTGCCAACAAGACCTACGGCGAGGACGACAAGACCGATATCTCCATCCGTGTCATCACCGACCACATCCGCAGCTGCACCTTCATGGTGTCCGATGGCATCCTGCCTTCCAACGAGGGCCGCGGCTATGTGCTGCGCCGCCTGCTGCGCCGTGCTGCCCGCCATGGCCGTATGCTGGGCATCACCCGCCCGTTCCTGGTGGAGCTGGTGGAGACTGTCATCCAGTCCAGCGAGACCGCATACCCCGAGCTGCGCGAGCACGATGCTTATATCAAGAAGGTCATCGGCACCGAGGAGGCAAACTTTGCCCGCACCATTGATGCCGGCATGAACATCCTGAACAACATGATCGATGGTCTGGAAAAGGCACATGAGCATCTGCTGAAGGGCCTGGATGTGTTCAAGCTGAACGATACCTTCGGCTTCCCGCTGGATCTGACCAAGGAGATCGCTGCAGAGCAGGGCATTGAGATCGACGAGGAAGGCTTCCACGCCGAAATGACCAAGCAGAAGGAGCGTGCCCGTGCGGAGCGCCTGAAGAAGAACATCTCCGGCTGGAGCGAGGATCTGTTCGGTGCGCTGAATGCAGAGCCCACCGTCTTTACCGGCTACGAGACCCTGAACGACACCGGCGTTGTGGTGGCCCTGAGCGACGAGGAGACCCTGACCGATGCCATTGCTACCGACGAGGAAGCAAAGGACGGCGTGCTGGTGGTTCTGGATAAGACTCCCTTCTACGCTGAGATGGGCGGTCAGGCTGCGGACCACGGCATGCTGAACAGCGCCGACTGCAGCCTGCGCGTGCTGGATGTGAAGAAGACCCCCAAGGGCTACTACGTCCACACCTGCGTGCTGGAGAGCGGCATCGTGAAGGTGGGCGACCACCTGACCGCTCAGGTGGATAAGGAATACCGCATGGCCATTGCCCGCAACCACACCGCCACCCATCTGCTGCAGGCAGCTCTGCGTGAAGTGCTGGGCGACCACGTCCATCAGGCAGGCTCCTATCAGGATGCAGAGATCACTCACTTCGACTTTACCCACTTCAGCGCTGTCACTCCCGAGGAGCTGGCCCGCGTGCAGAAGATCGTGAACGATAAAATCTACGAGTCCATGAACGTCACCGTCCGGGAAATGCCCATTGAGGAAGCCAAGAAGCTGGGCGCAATGGCTCTGTTCGGCGAAAAGTACGGCAAGGTCGTGCGTGTTGTGGACATCGAGGGTTGGTCTACCGAGTTCTGCGGCGGCACCCACGTGAAGAACACCGCCCAGATCGGCGGCTTCAAGATCGTGAGCGAGGCCTCCGTTGCTGCGGGCATCCGCCGCATCGAGGCTGTCACCGGCCGCAACCTGCTGATCCGTGCAAACCTGCAGGAGGCTATGCTGCATACCGTGGCAAACACCCTGAAGGCAAACAACGTGACCGCTCTGCCCGTCCGTGCCGAGGCCGTGATGGCTGAGAACAAGGCTCTGGCCAAGGAGCTGGAAGAGATCAAGGCACAGGTCGCCGCTTCCAAGGTGACCAGCCTGTTTGACAATGCCGAAGAAATCGGCGGCGTGAAGATTGCTTCTGCATACTTCACCGGCACCACCGGCGACACCCTGCGCGGCATGTGCGATACCATCCGCGACAAGGCTGTGAAGCCCGCTGTGGCGGTTCTGGTGGGCAAGGCTGAGGATAAGATCACCATGGCTGTCACTGTGACCAAACAGGCACAGGAAAAGGGCCTGAAGGCCGGTGCTCTGGTCAAGGAGATCGCTGCCATTGCCGGCGGCAAGGGCGGCGGCAAGCCGGACTTTGCAATGGCCGGCCTGAAGGACGAGACCAAGATCGACGAAGCTCTGGCTGCTGTCAGCGCCATCGTCAAGAAGGCTCTGGGCGAATAAGAAAACGGGTTCGCCCTCTCCGTCAGCTCTGACGCGCTGCCAAAGTTTATGGTTTTGCCAAGGGTTCTCTCTTTGGAGAGCTGGACGCAAAGCGGCCTGAGAGGGCGGGGACGTTTATAAAATATCAGGAAGGAGTTGTTTCCCATGGAAGATTGTCTGTTCTGTATGATCGCGGAGGGGAAAATCCCCTCCAAGAAGCTGTACGAGGACGAGCAGGTGGTGGCGTTTTACGACATCAACCCGCAGGCCAAGGTGCACTTTCTGGTGGTGCCCAAAAAGCACATTGTCTCTGCCGCTGCGCTGACCGAAGAGGACGGCGCACTGCTGGGCCATATCTTTGCAGTGATCGCAAAGCTGGCTGCGGAGCAGGGCCTGAACAACGGCTACCGCGTCATTTCCAATGTTGGCGAGGACGCAGGCCAGACCGTGAAACATCTGCATTTCCATGTTCTGGGCGGCGAAAAGCTGCCTGTCTGATTCCAATAAAAAGGGAGCGTTGAATTATGGCTGAGACCTATACTCTGCACGTTGCAGGCCTGACCCGTGAGCTGACCATCTGCAAGGTGAATGACCACATGGACATTGCTGCTTTTATCATGCTGGGTGATGCCGAGCTGACCGTGGCTGCTGCCGCTGAACTGCTGAAGAAGTGCCCGGATTTTGATATCCTGCTGACCGCTGAGGCCAAGGGCATCCCTCTGGCTCACGAGATGAGCCGCCAGAGCGGCAAGCCCTACGTCTGCGCACGCAAAGGCGAAAAGCTGTATATGACCGACCCCGTGGTGGTGGAGGATCAGTCCATCACCACCGCAGGCAAGCAGAAGCTGGTCATCGACCGCAAGGAGCTGGACAAGATGAGCGGCAAGCGCGTTCTGGTGGTGGACGATGTCATTTCCACTGGCGGTTCGCTCAAGGCTCTGGACGCGCTGGCTGAGCAGACCCAGTGCACCATTGTGGGCCAGGCCGCTGTTCTGGCCGAGGGCGATGCAGCTGAGCGCAAGGATATCATCTTCCTGGAGCCGCTGCCTCTGTTCTTCCACTAAGCTGCAATGCGACGCCCGCTCTGCGTTTTCTGCGCTGGAATGCTGGGTGTGGAGTTAGTGTGCGTTTTTTTGCCGCAAACGGAACTTTTTGTGCCGTTTGCGGCATTTTTTGTTGCCGTTTGTCTGGTGCTGTGCATCTTTGATGCTGCCCGCAAAGCAGCGCTCTGCATCCTGCTGGGTGCTGCTGTGGGTATGGCATCGGTGCTGCACACGGCAAACCGGCTGGAGCGCATCCGGGTGCAATATGCAGGCCGTCCGCTGATGCTGACCGCAGAGGTGGAAAGCACGGCGGATTCCTACGATCCCGGTATCGTGGATGCGGTTTTGCATGTAGAGAAAGTGAACGGCAGCGCGGCATCCTTCCGGGTGGAGTGCAGTGCTTTGCCGGAGTGCAAAGCCGGGGAAAGGGTGCAGGGAAGATTTATACTGTCGGCCCCGGCATCCGGAAGCCGGGTCGGCCTGTATGCGGACGGCATCGCTCTGCAGGCGGAAATGGACGAGGACGGGCCGGAGCTTACAGTTCTGGGCGAAAGCGGCAGCTTCCGCGCCCGCACCCACCGCCTGCAGCAAAGGCTCAGTGCGTCGCTGCGCCGCCGTATGGACGGCAAGACCGGCGGTGTGCTGGCTGCCATGACTACCGGCGACCGGAGTTATCTGTCTTCGGCCATGCGCAGCGCCTACCGGGGCGCGGGTCTTGCCCATGTGCTGGTGGTAAGCGGAATGCATGTGTCCATTTTGTGCGGTGATATCCTCAGCACACTCCTGCCCTACGAGTGGGAGCAGAGTTACCGCAGGCGCAGACGCCGGGCGGTATTCCGAAGTCTGCTGGCCTTTTTGCTGATGGGCGTGACCGGCTTCACACCCTCGGTATGCCGCGCCGCAGTGGCGGTCTGGGTCGGTGCACTGGGTGTGTGGCTGTACGGCCCGCCGGATACCCTTACCTCTCTGGCGGTGGCAGGTATCGTTATGACCGCAGGCAACAGCTATGCAGTGTGCGATATCGGCTTTGAACTTTCGTTTGCGGCGGTGGTGGGCACGGTGGCAGGCGGTGTGTGCATCCGCCGCGCCCGGGATGCGTGGTACCGCCAGTTCTGGAAAAACGCGAAAAATCCGGTGAAGCGCCTAGGGTATTTCAAACTGCCGGAACGTCTTTGGGGCCTTGCGGAAAGCATTTGTATCTCGTTTTGTGCTTCGGTGGCCACATTCCCGGTGCTGGTGCTGCGCGGGCTGAGTGTGAGCATTTATGCGGTGGCATCCAGTGTGGCGGTGCTGTGGCTCATCCAGCCCATGATGCTGCTGGGCCTTGGCACGGCCTTTGCCGGCCTGGTACCCGCTCTTGCTCCGCTGTATGGGGTGCTGTCCGCAGCGTCTGCGGCGTTGACCGGCCTGCTCGACCGCTGGGCCGTCTGGATCTCTGCAAAACCGGGCGCGGGAATCTACTTCGATACGGCCTATGCAGCCATCGTGTGTCTGGTGCTGATCCTGTTGTGCTGGCTGGCGTTCCACTGGAGGGCACGGCTGCGGGTGGCAGGGCCATGCATCCTGCTGGCGGCAGCTGTTTCCATCGGGCTGGGCAATGCTCTCAGCCGGGATGTGGTGCACATCGACCTTGTAGGCAGCGCCAACGCGCCGGCAGTGGTCGTCACCCAGAACGATACCGCCATGGTGCTGTTCCGGGGCGGAGCTTCTGCCCAGAACGCAGTGGAAAACCAGCTTGCCCGGCGGGGCGTGCAGACTGTGGAGCTTGTGGCAGACCTGCGCACAAACCCTAAAACGGCCTGTACACTGGAAGCAGAGCGGACACTTCCGGCAGCAGAAATGGCGGTGAACACAGCACAAAAGCTGCGGTGCACACCGGCTCTGGTGGAAATGCTGCGCACCCGGAATGGCTGTCTTGTGCGGCTGACTGTGGGCAACCGGCAGTTTGCCGTGGTCAATGGAACTGTAGAACTGGCAAAACAGGTCACAGTGCAGTGGCTGATGGCCTCCCCTGCAAAGCCGGATGCTGTGCAGTATAAAAATGTTCTGGCCCTGCGCAGCTATGACTGGATGAACAACAGAAAAGAACTGGCGGCATCCATCAGCCTGCGGCGGCACGGCGGGCTGAAAACGGAGTGATGCTTTGCAATCCGGGCAGAGTGTGGTACAATAGAACAACACCATAAGAGAAGGGAGGTGCCTGCATGGCGACCGAGACAAAACTCCGGCAGTTGGCGGACAAGGAGTGTCCGGTCTACTATTTTTATTCCAGTGAACGGTATCTGGTGCGGCAGGCCGTGGCAGCGGCCACCCGCATCCTGACCGCAGACAGCGACGAGGACGCCACGGTTCTGGATGGAGCTGCGCCGGAGATCGAACAGCTCATCATGGCGGCGGGCACCATCTCATTTTTTGGCACCCGGCGTGTGGTGGTGCTGCCGGAGATCGACCCTGCAGCTTACAGTGACAAGGATCTGGAAGAGTTGAACAGCACCCTTTCCAGTCTGGAAAATGCTGTGGTGGTGCTGGGCAGCGTGTTTGAACTGGAGCGCAGCAAGCTCAAAACAGGCAAGCGCGCACAGAAGCTGATCGCGCAGTGCAAGGCGCTTGGCTACACCGAAGAGTTGGCTAAGCCCAAGCCCTTTGAACTGAAAATGATGATGATCGATCGCGCAAAGGAGCAGAAAACCACCCTGCCGGACGGCGCAGCGGCGGCGCTGCTGGAGCGCTGCGGCGAGGATCCGTTCCTTTTGGAAAATGAGGTGGACAAGCTCTGTGCATTGTCCGGGTATCAGACGGTCACGGCAGCGATGGTGGCGGAAATGGGCACGGTCAGTCTGGAAGCAGACGTGTTCGAGATGATCCGCATGATCACGGCCAAAAACGCCACAGGTGCCTGCAAAAAGCTGCAGACTTTGCTGCGCCTGCAGCAGGAGCCCATTGCCATTACAGCGGCCATGATCGGCAGCTATGTGGATCTGTACCGGGTCAAGCTGGGGGCAGCAAAACGGAAAAATTACAGCACGGTATTCAAGGATTTTGGCTATAAGGGCAGTGATTACCGGCTCAAGCGGTCGGCCGAAACAGCCTCGCATTACACGCTGGGCCAGATCGAAAACTGTATGCAGGTGCTGCTGGAACTGGACCAGAGCCTGAAAAGCCAGCCTACCGATGACCAGATCCTGCTGGAAACAGCGCTGTGCCGGTTGGCAATGGCGGGGAGCGGACGATGAAGGAAAACGAAATGATCCATACAGGCCGGGTGCTCATTGTGGAGGGCAAGTACGATGCGGCCCGGCTCTCCCATCTGACCGATGCCATGATCCTGCTGACGGATGGCTTTGGCATTTACAGCGACAAAAAGCGCCAGCAGCTGTTCAAAGCGCTGGCGCAGAAAAACGGCCTGATCCTGCTCACGGATTCGGACGCAGCAGGCTTCCGCATCCGCACCTACATCACCAATCTGGTGGGAGAAAAGAATGTGGTTCAGGCTTACGTGCCCGCGATCCACGGCAAGGAAAAGCGCAAGGAGCAGCCCGGCAAGGAGGGCCTGCTGGGGGTCGAGGGCGTGGACGATGCCATTGTTCTACAGGCGCTGCGGGATGCCCTTGGCGCTGAGGCGGGTGCCGCAGCGGCCCGCCCGGAAGGACGGCAGATCACCTATACCGACCTCTACGAGTGGGGGATTTCCGGCAGGCCGGGCAGCGCCGAGCGCAAGGCAAAGCTTCTGAACGCGCTGGGCCTGCCGCCGCGTCTTTCCAAAAAGGAGCTGGTGGAAGCGCTGAATCGACTGTATACTTTTGAACAATTGGACGAACTGCGGTTGAAAATTCTGGACAGCTGACTGCATGGCGCAGGGGTGAGCACACCGTTCACCTCTGCGCTGTTTTTGTGCCCGGAACATCCCACCGCTGGCGCAGAAGTTCCAGCGCATGAGTTTCCAGACGGGAAACATAGCTGCGGCTGATGTCCAGCAGTTTTGCAGTTTCCAGCTGGGTCAGCGGCGGCTGGCCGGAAAGACCATACCGCAGCAGAATGATCTGTCGCTCCCTGGCGGGCAGGCCGTCCAGCAGCTGCCGCATCCGGCGGATATCGTCCTGCGTTTCGCAGGTGTCCTCCATGCAGAAGCTGTCCTGCAGCACATCGGCCAGCGTCAGCGCAGAGTCACCATCTGATTCCAGCGCTTCCTGCAGCGAGACGGTCCCGCCGGTTTTGCGGTTCCGGCGGAACTGCATCCGGATCTCATTTTCAATGCATCGGCTGGCGTAGGTGGAAAAGCGTGCCCGACGGTCAGAGTCGAAAGTATCCACTGCTTTCATCAGGCCGATGGTGCCGATGGAAATAAGGTCGTCCTGATCGCCGGGCAGGGCGTAGTATTTTTTTACGATGTGTGCCACCAGACGCAGATTGTGCCGGATCAGTTTTTCCCGTGCGGCAGGGTCACCGGCACGCAGTGCGGAAAAGGCTTCGGTTTCTTCCCGGGCAGAGAGGGGCCGCGGAAAGCTGCCGCTTTCCAGATGAAGCGCCAAAACCAGAAACTTTGTGGCAAAAAATTGCAGAAGAGATAAAAACATGCCGACCCCTCCCCATAGTATCATAAACGGTTACTGTAATTTATGAAGGAGGGCTTGCCTTTTTTCCGGACTCCGGGGAGAACAACGCTGCTTCGTTGTCCACAAAATGCTGATAAGCGTCCTTGTCTGCAATCAGGTAGACAGGATTCTGCAAAATCGACTTGATGGAAAACCGGGTGAACGAACGCCCGGTTTTTGTTTTGATGCCCTGCCGTCCCAGTTCTTCAATCAGGCTGGAAAAGTCGCTGATGTTGCGGCTGATGCGGTCCAGACGGTAGACCACAATGGCCTTGAATTTCCGGTCCTTGGCCGCAGTCATCATCTTTTTGAAATCCGGGCGGTTCAGGTTGCCGCCGGAAAAGCCCTCGTCCTCAAAGACAACGGCATGTTCCGCGGCGGCATCGCCGTAGTGAGTGCGGATATATTCGCGGCAGAGGTCGATCTGATTTCCGATACTTTCGCCCTTGCCGGTATAGCGGGACTTGCGGGAATAGATGGCAATGGTGTCAGCAGTTTTGGCCATGAGATACTCTTTTCCTGTTGTCCGGTGGCCGTAGATGCGGCTATTGTAGCATGGCAGGCCATCTTTGTAAAGAAAAATAACGATAGTCATACATATTTCATCATACTACGAACGGAGGTGTCAAGGATGTGACAAGGCAGAACAAGCGAAGAAGTCAGGATGTTTGACTATTTCTATGGGCAGTCGGGCGAGATGTTCTCGTATTTCCGGGTGCCCAAAATTTTATTCCGGGACATAAAATTCAAGGACCTGTCCAACGATGCCAAAACGCTGTACGGCATCCTGCTGGACCGCATGGGGCTGTCGGTGAAAAACGGATGGCTGGATGAGCAGGGGAGAGTGTATATCATTTTTCCTGTGCAGGAAGTGATGGATGCACTGGGCTGCGCAGACAACAAGGCAACCAAACTGTTCCGGGAATTGGAAAAGTTTGGTCTGATTGAGCGCAAACGGCGCGGGCTGGGAAAACCCAATCTGATTTACGTCAAAAACTTTACAGACCCACGTTTCCGGAATCGTGAAAAGAACGGTTCCGGTGCCGCGGATTCAGCGCAGCAGGAAACGGCAAAATCACGAGGAAATAAGACTGAGTGGAATAAAACCGAGGGGAGTGAACCTGATCCTTTCTCTTCCGATGCGGAGGACGAACCGGATGAGCGCACACGGCTGGAAGAATATTTTTCTCAGTCTTTGGAGGTTGACCTTCTACTCCGGCTCTGCCCGGACGATGAGGACACCATCTACCAGATCGTGGACTTGCTTGTGGACACCTGTTCCACCAAACGCAAGCTGCTGCGGGTGGCAGGGGACGACAAGCCTGCGGAGGTCGTGCGCAGCCGATTCATGAAGCTGAATGTTCTGGAACGGCACTGCAACCGGGCCAAGATCCCGGTTATCTCGGTACATGGTCTGCGGCATACCCACGCTTCGGTGCTTCTGTTTGCAGGTGTATCTATTGCAAACGTGGCAAGGCGGCTGGGGCATTCCAGCATGACAACAACGCAGAAAACCTACCTGCACATCATTCGGGAACTGGAAAATCAGGATATTGACCTTGTAATGCGGTCACTCTCTGGATTAAGCTGATAAAATAATCAACCATCGCTCGCGCTGATGAAGGATGATAAGAAAAACGTGGTCGTTTTGATGTTATTCATAATACAAAAAAGAGTGGCAGTGTTCAAAGCGAAATGCTGTCACTCTTTTTTAAAACTTCAACCTCTCCTGCAAAAAGCGGCACAATAGCTCCGCACAGGCGTTGTGTTGTTTTTGGGGACGGAGGAATCCGGCACAAATAGGCGGCAGACCGTCTAATATTACATCCCGGACATTGGACATCTGGTTGCTGGAAGATTTCTCGAAACGGTTCAGAGATACACAATTCTGCTCCTGCGTGCGGTAGAGTACCTGATAAAATTGCTCGACCAGCTCCAGCTGTGGGTGTGCACTGCTCTCCCGCAGTGCCTGCCACAGCGGTGCCAGGGCATCCGGGGCAAAGCCGGGCACCAGCAGGGTCTGCCCGTCCAGCTCTGCCGGTGTAATATGCGTTCGCTCCCAGAAAGGGCTGCTGCGGCAGACCATGACGGCGGCGGTATGCTGTGAAAGGGCGGTGCGTGCAAGCCCCGCAGCACAGCCGCCCAGGTCCATCACCAGCCCGGCATCCAGTGCGCCCCGTTGCAGTTGCACCGGCACTTCATCGTTGGACAGGGAAGTAAGCTCCAAGGGGATGCCGGGGTACTGCTGCCGGAATGCTTCCAGCACCTCCCCCAGATTGGGCAGATAGTCCGGAACCAGTGCCACGCTGATGCCCAGCCGCAGTGGTGCAGACTGGATGTCCTGATAAGCTTGCTGGCACAGGGCATTGAATTGCTGCACCACCGGCGCAGCCTGTGCCCGGAACCGCTCACCCTTTTCAGTAAGAGCCAGATGATTGCGGTTGTTGACAAACAGCTTGCCGCAAAGCTCTTCTTCCAGTGCAGCAATGCTCAGCCGCAAGGCCTGCCGGGACAGATACATCCGCCCGGCGGTGTGGGTGTAATTCAAATCTTCGCACAGTGCCAGAAAATAGCGCAGCTGCTGGATGGTCATGATGTGCTCCTTTTTACAAAACGCAAGTTTTACTTGATACTTATAAGGATATTATATCTTCTTTTTCTTTGTTTGTAAATGTGATACTTTTAACAAGAACGGCAATAGATTTTTGTCGATGCGAAGGATATAGCAAGAAAAGGAAGGAATTATTATGGAAAAGATCTCCCGTAAAGGATTTCTGAAGATCGCAGCAGCTGCTGCCATGAGCGGTGTCACCGCTGCCGGTCTGGCTGCCTGCAATGCAGCCAGTAGCGCCTCCGGCGTTTCCAGTGCAACCGGTATCTACACCCCCGGCACCTACACCGCTACTGCCAAGGGCATGAGCGAGATCACCGCCACTGTCACCTTTGATGCCAACACCATCACCAAGGTGGAGCTGGACCTCTCCGGCGAGACCGAGAGCATCGGTGGCGCTGCCAAGGACAAGCTGATCGAGCAGATCATGAACGCCCAGACCAGCCAGATCGACGGCGTGACCGGTGCAACCGTCACCAGCAAGGCCGTGCAGAACGCTGTGGCAGACTGCATCCAGCAGGCCAGCGGCGGTGCCATCAACCCTGCACAGCAGTCCACCGAGGAGACCTCCTCTACCGCCGACTGGCTGGGTGAGGCACCGGAGATTGCCGAGAGCGATATCAAGCAGACCGTGGACTGCGAGGTTCTGGTGGTGGGCGCCGGTTCTTCCGGTAGCTTTGCTGCCGCCGCTGCCGCCGAGGCTGGTGCCAAGACCATCCTCATCGAGAAGTTTGGTCACGATATGGCCAGCGGCATCCGGGATACGCTGGCAGCCTGCGGCTCCAAGCAGCAGCAGGAGGACGGCGACGACGTGAGCAAGAAGGACGCCGTGCGCTACCTGTGCAACTGGAGTCAGGGATACACCCGCCGCAGTCTGGCACAGGTCTGGGCCGATAAGAGCGGCGAGACCATGGACTGGTTCACGGATGTTCTGGCCGAAAGCGGTATCGACTTCCGCCACGAGATCGACGAAAAGCACGAGGGTGACAATTACGAGGTTCTGGATGTCGGCCACAGCACCCAGTATGGCGAAGAATACAGCGAGCAGCTGACCATGGATGCCGTGCTGAAGCACGCTGAGGCAGACGGCCTTGAAGTGCAGTACGAGATCACCATGGTCAAGCTGGAAAAGGACGGAGACCGCGTCACCGGCCTCATCGCCAAGAATGCCAACGATGAATATGTGCGCTACAACGCTTCCAAGGGCGTGATCCTCGCCTGCGGCGGCTACAGCGGAAACGAGACCATGATGAACGCCCTGCAGCCCCAGAGCGTGGAGCAGACCTGCGTCAACTACTCCAAGCCCGGCGCAAAGGGCGACGGCATCAAGGCGTGCCTGTGGGCTGGTGCCATCATGGACACCACCCACACCTCCATGATCTTCGACCGTGGTGCCATCAAGCCGGACCAGACCGGCGAGTACGGCAAGGCCAGCGATGGTGCCCTCTTCTGGATGGGCAGCCAGCCGTTCTTGAAGGTGAACCTGAAGGGTGAACGCTTTATGAACGAGTATATGCCCTACGATTTGGTGCTGCACGCTGCCGCCAGCCAGCCCTACCACACCTACTGCACCGTGTGGGACAGCAAGTATGCCGAGGACTGCGAGCACTTCGCCACCCATGGCTGCAGCCGTCTGTATCCCCATGTCAACGGCACCAACCCGGTGTTCCCCATGGACTATGTGCAGGCAATGAACGCCGACCTGCAGGATCAGGGCTACATCGTGGAGGCCGACACCATCGAGGAGCTGGCCGACAAGCTGGGTCTGCCGAAGGAGACCTTTACCGCTACGGTGGACCATTACAATGAGCTGGCCGCCAAGGGCGAGGATGAGGACTACGGCAAGGAGAACTACCGCCTCTCCACCCTGAGCGAGGCACCCTTCTACGGCGTCCGTCAGGCCGGCGGCTATCTGATCTGCACCATCGACGGCATCCAGATCGACGACAATATGCACGCCATTGATCAGGACTTCAAGGCCATTCCCGGTCTGTATGTCATTGGTGACATGAGCGGCAACTACTTCTCCGGCAGCTATCCCAGCCTGATGGCAGGTGCCGCCGCAGGCCGCAGTGCCACCTTCGGCCGCCTTGCCGGTCAGAACGCTGCCGCAGGCATCTGATTACAACGTTTTCCTTCTCTTCTAATTATATCTGCACCTGAAAAAGCCGCTCCGGGTCTAGCCGGGGCGGCTTTTCTGATGAATGCGGAGAAGAAAATGTATTCTCAGGCGTGAAAACCGCTCACTGCCCTTCTTTTCCGTTCGGATGCTCGTCCTTCTCCAGAACAAGATCCATGAGGTATTCAAAGGTGATAAGCACGCGCGCATAGAAATAGTTGGCGGTAAGGTTCCGGTCGTCCAGCATCTTGTCGTCCAGCAGCACAAAGGCAGGGTCTGCACAGCGGGCGATGGGAGAATTGTCGGCACCCACAAAGGCAATGATGCTCCGGTGCTGTGCAAAGGAATCCTGTACCGGCTTCAGGATGGTGCCAGTCTTTCCACTCTTGCTGATGGCAATGACCAGCCCGGCATTCAGTGCACCGCTTTCGTAGACCTCATAGCTGTTGGAGCCGATGGCGCAGTAGCCCAGAACCAGCAGCTTCCGCACCATAAATTCCTGCAAAGGGGCACAGAAGCCGGTGCCTGTCACAAGGATGGGCTTTTGCCGGTTGGCGTGGAGCAGCTCCACAAAGCGGTGTATTTTTTCTTCTGGGATACCCCCGATAAAGGCGGTGATGTCGGAGGCGTGGTTTTTGTTGTCGATCTCGTTCTGGATCAGAAAACCGATGCGGTAGATCATATCGGTGTAGCCGGTATAGCCCATCTTTTTGCTCAGCCGGATCACGGCCGCCGGGGAGGTATAATTCTGCGCTGCAAACTCTCGCACGCTGCACTGACCGCCGTTTTTTGCGGTTTCCAGCACCGCCTGCAAAAGCAGCTGCTCGTTGGCATTCAGATGGTGCTGATCTGCCAGTTTGTAAAGGTCGTGTTTCATATTTTACTCCGATTTTCGAATCAAAGAACGGCTTGATTCTATAAAGTATACGCTGAATCGCGTATTTTGTCAATAAACATTTCGATGTATCCAACATGAAAGCGAAACATGTTTCAGCTTTTGCGAACAAGTTCAAAAAAAGTCCAATTCGGTAGATTTTTTTGTGCAGAGTGATATAATCAAGCCATCGAAACGGTAAGGTGCACCCCCGAAACGAAGAGACAATTTGAAAAGAGAGATTCATGGAACGTTAGGAGAACACCAATGAAACAAAAAGTTATGGATGCTATGCAGAGCTTTTCCAGAGCTCTGATGGGCCCCGTTCTGTTCCTGCCCATTGCGGGTATGCTGCAGGCGATTTCTTCGGTTATGAGCAACACGGCACTGGTGACAGAGGGCGGTGTTGTCTGGACCCTCGGCAAATTCATCAATGGCGGCGTTGGCGCAGTCATTGGCAATCTGGGTGTCCTGTTCTGCGTGGGCATCGCAATGAGCCTTGCCAAAAAGCGCAAGGCAGATGCGGCATTTCTGGCACTGGTCAGCTATCTGGTCTGGCTGGCAGCCAATTCCCGCTGGCTGGATGTGGCAGGACTGACCATCGCCGGTGATACGGCAAGCGCTTTGTACGGCACCGGTCAGACCATCTGCCTCGGCTATCACGTTACCGACATGGGCGTATTTCTGGGCATGATCCTTGGCGTGGTGGTGGCGCTGGTCCACAACCGCTTCATCGACACCGAGTTTGAAGGTGCCATGGCCATGTACGGCAACAGCAAGTTCGTCTTTGTGGTGCTGCTGCCCATCGTTCTGGTCATGGCGGTGGTTGCCAGCTACGTCTGGCCTGTGGCTGCGGCGGGTATCAACGCCCTGACCGGTGTCATGGCAAGTGCAGGCGCGTTCGGCGTGTTCCTGTACGGTTTCTTGAACCGCGTGCTGATCCCCACGGGTCTGCATCATCTGGTCTGGTCGCCCTTCCTCTACTCCGCACTGGGCGACAGCATGATCATCGGCGGCGAGCAGATCGTTGGCGCAAAGCCTGTGTTCCTTGCCCTGCTCAGTGACCCCAGCGTGGCAATGATGCGGGATTCCGCACGTTTTCTGACCTACGGTCTGATGAAGACCTTCGGCGTGATCGGCGTGGCAATGGCTTTCATCTCCACCGCCAAAAAGGAGAAGAAGGCCGCCACCAAGGCACAGATCATCCCGGCTACCCTTACCGCCTGTCTGGTGGGCGTGACCGAGCCGCTGGAATTCACCTTCCTGTTTGCAGCTCCCGCGCTGTGGCTGGTGTACTCGGTTCTGGACGGTCTGTTCCAGATGATCGTTTACCTTGTGGGCATCCGGGTCTGCGCCACCAACGGCATCATTGATTTTCTGGTGTTGAACCTGCCTGCCGGTATCGGTCGCACCCGCTGGCCGCTGTATGTGCTGGTGGGTCTGGTGGAGATCGTGGTAATGTACCTCGTTTTCCGCTTCCTCATCGTGAAGATGAACCTCAAGACCCCCGGCCGTGAGGACGGCGAAGAAGTCACCGACCTTGCTGCAAACGCAGCTGCTGTCAAGCAACAGATCCGCAGCGGCGCAGCCGAAAAGACTGCTGCCAGCGCAAACGATGCACAGACCGCAGCCCATATCGTGGAAGGACTGGGCGGTGCAGAGAACATCCTGAACACCGATAACTGCATGACCCGTCTGCGAGTGCAGGTCAAGGATGCCGCTCTGGTCAAGGACAAGGAGTGGTTCAAGCCCACCGGCTCCGCAGGTCTTGTGGTAAAGGGCAACAACATCCAGATCATTTACGGCCCCAAAGTGGGAAAGATGCGTGCCATCGTGGACAGCTACCTTGGCCGCGCAGAATAAGATATCCGCTTTTATTCATCATACAAAAAACATTATAATAGGAGGCTTGCCTTATGAAAACGTTCAAACTGGTCATCGCCGGCGGCGGCAGCACTTATACCCCCGGCATCGTCAAGAGCCTGCTGGTGCAGAAGGATCGCTTCAAGCTGAATGAGCTGGTGCTCTACGATAACAACGCAGAGCGTCAGGAGGCTGTGGGTGTCATCGTCCGCCATGTGGTGGAAATGTTCGACCCGGAACTGAAGCTGACCCTGACCACCGACCCGGAAGTTGCCATGACCGATGCCGACTTCATCTTTGCACAGATGCGTGTCGGCCTGTACGCTATGCGTGAGCAGGACGAGAAGATCCCGCTGAAGTACGGCGTTGTGGGTCAGGAGACCTGCGGCCCCGGCGGTCTGGCTTACGGCCTGCGTACTATCTACCCCATGGTGGAGCTGATCGATTACTGCGAAAAGTACGCAAAGCCCACCTACTGGATCGTCAACTACTCCAACCCCGCTGCCATCGTGGCAAAGGCAACCTTCCGTCTGCGCCCGAAGGCTCGTATCCTGAACATCTGCGATATGCCGGTTGCCATCGAGCGCAACATGGCCGAGATTCTGGAGTGCGACCGTCATGATCTGGAAGTGGACTACTTTGGTCTGAACCACTTCGGCTGGTTCACCAAGGTGCGCCTGAACGGCGAGGATGTGACCGAGAAGCTCAAGAGCTATGTAGCAGAGCACGGCTATATGCCCCAGAACGCCAAGAGCGATGTGCTGCACAGCGATCCGTCTTGGCTGCACACCTACGCAAACGCCAAGAACATCTGCTCTGCTTTCCATGACTATCTGCCCAACACCTATATGCAGTACTACCTGCTGGGCGATGAAGTTGTAAAGAGCAGCGATCCCAACCACACCCGTGCCAACGAGGTCATGGAAGGCCGCGAGAAGCGCATCTTTGATGCTGTGGCAGATTATCGTGCCGGTAAGGACGTAGACCTGACCAAGTTCTTCGGCGGTGTGCACGGCGAGTTCATCGTGGACGTTGCCATGAGCCTTGCCTTCGACCTGCGCAAGCGCTATCTGGTCATGGTGGAGAACAACGGCGCTGTGGAGAACCTGCCCTCCGACGCCATGGTGGAGATTCCCGCTTATATCACCGACCGCGGCCCGGAACCCGTGCGTGTGGGCGAGATTCCCACCTTCTACAAGGGTCTGATCGAGCAGCAGGAGGCTGTGGAGAAGCTGATCGTGGATGCCGCTGTGGAGCACTCCTACGAGAAGGCACTGATGGCCTTTACTCTGTCCAAGACCGTGCCCAGCCTGCTGGTCGCCAAGAAGATCTTGGACGATATGATCGTTGCCAACAAGGCTTACTGGCCGGAGCTGCACTGATAAGTACTTCGTCAGCGGCTGATACCGGACAACTGAGCCCATAAAACATTGAACGCCTCCCCGGCATTCCTTCCAAGAAGGATGCCGGGGAGTTTTTTTGCTGTCATATTTACAAGTCAGAGGAATCGAAGAAGTTTTTTAATGTAGGCCCGATATATTCCGGCACAGCAGAGGATGCTACGCAGCTGGCGGACTGCTAGTCTGGAAATCGTGGAGCAGAGGGAAGGCTGAAAAATTTTTCAGAAAACCTCTTGACCCTGACGCAGCGTCATAGCGTATACTGTGGCTGTCGCAAGGGAGGACAGCAAGATGATGACAGTGAACGAAGTGAGCAAGCGGACCGGAGTGAGCATCCGGACCCTGCAGTATTACGATAAAATCGGTCTGCTGCGCGCGGCGGGCCGTACCGAAGCAGGCTATCGGCTGTATGACGATGCCGCGCTGGAACGTTTGCAGCAGATCTTATTGTTCCGGGAACTGGAATTTCCGCTGAAGGACATCCGGAAAATCGTGGAGAATCCTGCTTTTGACCGGCAGAAAGCACTGGAACAGCAGATCACACTTCTGACATTGAAAAAGCAGCATCTTGAAAATCTGATCGGCCTTGCGCAGAAAATTCGATCCACAGGAGGAATGGTTATGGACTTTACCGCATTTGATACGCAGAAGATCAAAAAGTATACCGAGCAGGCCAAAAAGGAATGGGGCGAAACGCCGGAATACAAAGAGTTTGAGGAAAAAACTGCCCATGAGACCGAGAAAGAGGTTAAGGACATGAGCAGACAACTGATGGACATCGTGGCGGCATTCGGCGGGATGCAGAGCAAAGACCCGGCGGACTCTGAAGTGCAGGCACAGGTGAAGAAGCTGCAGGAGTTTATCACAGAGCACTACTATAACTGTTCCAAGGTGATCCTGAATCAGCTGGGGCAGATGTATGGGGCAGGCGGAGCATTTACGGAAAACATCAATGCTGCCGGCGGTGCCGGTGCCGCAGAATTTGCGCAGAAAGCCATTGAGATTTATTGCAAGTGAGCCCAAAAACGCTTTGCGTGATTCAGTCACAGAAATCATAAATAGGAAATGTTATCATATAGATAAAAGAAACACACCGATAACATTCCAATGGAGGATTTCGATATGAAGGCAAAGTTTTACATCTGCAATCACTGCGGCAACCTCGTCACTACCATCCATAACGCAGGCGTTCCGCTGGTCTGCTGCGGGGAGAAAATGAAAGAACTGGTTCCCAACACGGTGGAAGCCAGCGGCGAGAAGCATCTGCCGGTGGCAGAGCTTTCCGGCAGTTGTCTTACGGTCACAGTGGGCGCGGTAGAGCACCCCATGGCGGATGTTCACTATATCCAGTGGATTTTTTTGGAGACTGAGAACGGCGGGCAGATCCGCTATCTGAATCCGGGGCAGGCTCCCAACGCGGTGTTTGAACTGGGAAGTGAAAAGCCGGTGGCCGTTTACGCATACTGCAATCTGCATGGGCTCTGGATGACGAAACTCTGATACAATCAATGCAAACGGGGAGTGATTTGATGTCACTCCCTGTTTTTTGATGAGAACTTTATGCGGTTCTTTTGGTTCGGAACTGTGTATAAATGGGATGGATAAAATGAGTAGGCACATTATATGCGTTTGTTAAACGCTGATAGCGTTTAATTTTTTGCGTGGAATCGTGAAAATGAGACCTGTGAAAAACGTAGAAAATTTGATATGGTTGCGCTGTAAACTAAGACATATTGATGTTTTTGAAACGAGTTTATAGTGAAATATGTGTAATTCGAGTGCAGATATTCATTCTTGTGAGTTTGTTGTGTGAATTTGTCACGTTCCGCCGCAAAAAGGACTTGACGGAAAAAATACTCTGTGGTAATTTATGAGCAAATTCGCTTTTGTGAAATAAAGTCGAATTTGTATCCGCGATTTGCGGAAAAAGAAGGGGATTACACAGGAACAGTTGAGTATAATGCTGAACGTTAGTGCGAACCATCTTGCAAAAGTTGAAACGGGAAGCCGCTGCTGCTCGATTGAGTTGCTGCAGGATCTTTCGTCCTGCCTGAATGTCAGAACGGACTATCTGCTGAACGGAGATGCATCGCATAACAACCATCTGAGGGAAAGGCTGACGTTTCTTGCACAGGAATTAGAAAAGATTACGGAGGATCTCCCGGTATGGGGATAGGAAAAGCAAAATCCTCTTTTTCAATGCCCAAAAGCGTGGTAGAATAGGTAAAAGATTCAGTATCTGAAAAACGGAGCGCGCAACAATGAAGATTCTGGTCAGCGCCTGCCTGCTGGGCGAAAACTGCAAATACAGCGGCGGAAACAATTACAATCAGGCGGTCTGTGATTTTGCGCGGGGGCATCAGGTGGTTCCGGTCTGCCCGGAGGTTTTGGGCGGCCTGCCCACACCGCGGTGCCCGGCGGAAATCGTGCAGGGCGTTGTCACGAACAAAGAGGGCATCAATGTGGACCGGGAGTTCCGGGCAGGTGCAGCGAAAGCCCTTGCCATTGCAAAAGAAAATGGGGTGGAGCTTGCCATCCTGCAATCCCGCAGCCCCAGCTGCGGCGTGAAGGAAATTTACGATGGAACGTTTTCCGGGACAAAGATTCCCGGACAGGGTGTTTTTGCCAAGATGCTGATGGACGAAGGCGTCCGTGTTCTGGATGCCGGGGAATTGCCTAAAATTATCTTGAAAAATGAGGACGGAAAATGTCAATCAGACTGATTTGCAGCGACATTGATGGTACGCTGCTGCAATACGGCAAAAAGAAACTGGAAGACGAGATCTTTGAGCAGATACGGGAGCTGCATCGGCGCGGCATTCTGTTTTGCCCGGCATCTGGTCGGCAGTATACCAGCCTGCGCAAGCTCTTTGCACCGGTGGCGGACTGCTGTGTGTTTCTCTGCGAAAACGGCGGCGTGATCTATAAGGACGAACAGTGCATCGCCAAGAATCCGATGCCGCGTGCATTGGCCGAAGAAATCGCCAACGACCTGTGGACCCGCAGCGACGGGCAGGGCGAGGTAATGCTTTCCGGTCAGAATACTGCATACCTGATGGAGCGGGGTCTGGGAATGCTCAAGCGTATTCAGTTCATCGGGAACAATTATCAAATCATCCATGACCCTTCCGAGGTGCCGGAGGAGATCACAAAAGTATCGGTGTATCTGCACGAAGGCGTAGAATCTTACACGGAACGGTTTGTCCCACGATGGAAAGAGGCGAACTGCGCTGTGGCAGGGCCGTACTGGATCGACACCACCTTTGCCAACAAGGGCATCGGTGTGCACAGCATCTGCAAGACTCTGGACATTGCCCTTGCCGATGTGATGGCTTTTGGCGACAATTATAACGATGTGTCGATGCTGGACATTGTGGGTGTGCCCTACATTATGGATGGTGCCGCCGCACCGCTGCGGGAAAAGTACCCGAACCATACACCCCGCCCAGAGGATGTGCTGCGGGAGTTCTTGAAGCGAGCGTAAATTTGGAACACGCACGTTCCAAATTTGAAATGATACGATACAAGCTGCACGGCATTGCTGGAAGAACTGCGCTGACAGGAGAATTTTATGACAGAGCGTTATTGTGAGGGTGAACGGTTTGCTGACCTGTCGTTCACCGAGGAGGCTTTTGAGGATTGCGACTTTACCGACTGCGTGTTTGTGGATTGCTCCTTTACCAAATGCGAACTGGATCATACCACGCTGAACGAGTGCAAATTCGTGCGGTGTGAGATCACGGGTCTGCGCAGCACCCATTCTTCGGTGCAATCGCTGGATTTTGAGGACTGCCGCCTGAATGAAATTGAGTGGGCACCGCTGATGTCCAACGGTGCCTTCCCGGACCCTATCCACACGCTGAAAGAGTGCAGTCTGAAATATAACACCTTCACCGAAATGAACTTTAACCGCTTCGACTTTTCGGATGGCAACGAAATTGTCGGCTCCATGTTTGCCAAATGCGAGATGCAGCTGGCGAATTTCAAGGGAGTGGAACTTCACGAAACGGAATTCTACCAGTGTGACCTGCGCAAGGCGGATTTCCGGGATGCTACAGGCTATAAGGTGGACATTCTGGGCAGCCGCCTGAAGGATGCGAAATTTTCCCTGCCGGAAGCGGTGAATCTGCTGGCAGATTTGAAGATCAAGCTGTCGTAAGAAGGAGAAAAAATGCGTCAACTCATCATTGCACGAAAAGATCTGCAGATGTCGCCTGGCAAGCTGGCGGCGCAGTGCTGCCACGCTTCGCTGGCGTTCCTCACCGACCCCATCGGCATGGGACAGGGCGTGGAACCCATCGAGAAAGACGGAGAAATTACCGGCTATCGGGCAGAAATCATGTTGGAGAAAGCAACCTATGAAGAATGGTTCGATGGCTCTTTTACCAAAACTATCTGCGGGGCAAAGAACCGCAATCAACTGCTGAAAGCAAAGACAATTGCCGAGGAATTGGGCCTTGTGGAAAACAAAGACTTCTTCCTTATCCGGGATGCCTGCCACACCGAGCTGGAGCCGGAAGAATTTGATGAAAACGGAGAAGGCATGACCCTGACCTGCATCGGTTTCCGCCCGCTGCCGGATGAAATTGCACACCAGATCAGCCATAAATTTCATTTGTATTGATTCCTGATTTACGGAATACGAAAGAAAGTCCCGGCCATTCTCCTGTGATTTGCAGGAAAATGGTCGGGATATTTTGCTTTTTATTGAAGATTCATCCATGCCGCCAGCGCGTCCTCGGCGGCGGGGTCTGTGTGGTAGTAGTCGCTGACGTAAACGCCGAACGCAACGCAGACGGCCAGCAAAATGGCCAGCAGCCAGAGAAAAACTCTGCGGGGAAACGATTTTTCTTCTGGTTCTTCATAGAACTCCTTTATTTTATAAGCATTTTCCGCAATCGCTGCAGCCGTTGCAGATCAGTTTGCTGCCACAGGTCTCGCAGTTTGTACGGAAATGGGGCACATAGAGATCTTCCTGCGGGATGTGGTAGCCCCAGTCGTCCACGAGGTCAAAACGGATGGGCCTTCCCTGAAAGTTCATACCGGATTTATAAGCCATCCGGCTTTGCAGCTGCTTGCTGGGCAGGTGGTAGCGTTTACCGTCTTTGATGAACACAGTGCCAGTCTCGATAAAGCAGAAGGTCACGTTGGCATCCACGCATTCCTGCCGGAGAGACTTGACCCAATCGAAATTGCAGGGGCGGGCACCATCGTAGTTTTCGCCGCCGCAGATGACCTGCTCGATTTGCCCGGCGGAAAGGTACTGCCGGATGCTTACTGGCCCGATGAAGGGCGCGCACATGATGCCCTTGTGCTTGAAGGGCAGGTCAAACAGAATGGGAATGCGCTCATCGGCGCGGCGCTGATTTTCACAGGTGACGTTGAAAAAGATGTTGTCCCAACCGCTGCCCCAGTCCGGCGGCAGGCACTCCCGTACCCGCTGCGGCCGTTTGGTGAGCAGAAAAAACACCACATCGCTGCGCTGGCGCATGATGTCCCACGCCTCAGACCGCCACGGGTCGGCTTCTTCCAAGAAGAAATCCGAGGTCATGCAGACCCGGATCTGCTCACCACTCTGGATTTTGTAGTGTCCGGTGCGGTCTTTCTGGAGCGGGTAGGAAAAGCCGCTTTTCGTTTTGTAGATCTCGGCTCCGTTCTGGTCCCTCATCCGGTCGAGAAAGTACATATAGCAGTTCTGGCAGCCCTCGCTGCACTTGACGCAGCCGTGCCATGGATTCCAGATGTCGTGCAGGAAGCTCACCTTCTTTCTGTACCTATTATAATAGCTGCGCGGACAGGAAACAAGAGCACCCCTTGCGCCGCCCCATCGGATGTGATAGGATGAAGAAAACCATGTGAGGGAGGAACCACCATGCCGTTTCTGATGATCCGCAACGACATCACCAAAGTGGCAGCGGATGCCATTGTCAACCCGGCCAACCGGAACCTTTTGCAGGGCAGCGGCACCAGCCGCGCCATCTATCAGGCGGCAGGGGAGCAGGAACTGACCGCCGCCTGTGAAGCCATCGGCCACTGCGATTTGGGCAGAGCCGTGTGTACTCCGGCATTTGGTCTGCCAGCAAAGTACGTTTTCCATGCAGTCTGCCCAGCGTGGCACGGCGGCGGGTTCGGCGAAGCAGAACAATTAGCCAGTGCCTACCACTCTGCACTGAAATTAGCCGCAAAGTACCACTGCGAAAGCGTGGCCTTCCCGCTGCTGTCCAGCGGGAACTATGGCTACCCCAAGGAACAGGCCTTCCGCATTGCGGTGGACACCATCACACAGTACGTCATGGAGCACGACCTGACCGTGTATTTGGTGCTTTACGACCGGGACTCGCTGGCCGTGAGCCGGAAGCTGTTCGCCTCGGTGGAGGAGTACATTGACGACCACTATGTAGCACAGAACGATGAAAGCTACGGATTTGGCCGTCGGCGCAGGGAATTGTCAGAGCGGCGGAGGCTTCTGGAAGAAGATGCCGCCGTGCCGATGCTAGGTGCAGTTCCGGCACCCGCCGCGGCACTCAGGATAGCCCGCAGTCTGGAAAGCCTGATGGACAACCTTGGCGAGAGCTTCACCACCCGGCTGCTGCGGCTCATTGACGAGCGGGGGCTGAAAGACTCCACCGTGTACAAGCAGTCCAACATCTCCCGGCAGCATTTCTCCAAAATTCAGTGCAATCGCGACTACAACCCTAAAAAGAAAACCGTGCTGGCCTTTGCGGTGGGGCTGCACCTGTCCGAAGATGAAACCATCGACCTGCTCAAGAGCGCGGGCTATGCCTTTTCGGATGGCTCCAAGCGGGACTGGATCGTGCGGTATTGCCTGGAACACAAAATCTATAACATCAATCAGGTCAATACGCTGCTGTTTGAATACGATCAGGAACAGCTGGGAGCGTAATTTGTCGCCTGCCCGTTGACCTTTTGCCCTCCGGTTTGTGGTATCCTTTTGCCAACGAAAGCGATACACCACAAAACGGAGGGCATTGTTGTGAAGAAAAATCTTACCGAGCTTGTTTTTATCCTTGACCGCAGCGGCTCCATGGGCGGGCTGGAGCAGGATACCATCGGCGGGTTCAATGCTATGTTGACCCGGCAGAAGGAGCAGGAGGGCGAGGCCAATGTGACCACGATCCTGTTCGACCATGAGGTGCAGCTGCTGCACGACCGTTTTCCGCTGAAGGCTGTTGCGCCGCTGACCGAAAAGGACTATTACGTCCGGGGCTGCACGGCGCTGCTGGATGCCATTGGTTATGGCATGGAAAAGATGGTGAATATCCAGCGCCATCTGCCGGAGAGTGAGCGCGCCGAAAAGGTCATCTTTGTTATTACCACGGACGGCTTGGAAAACGCCAGCAAACGGTTTAGCTATGAGAAGATCCGCCGGATGATCGAGCGGGAAAAAGAGCAATACGGCTGGGAGTTCCTGTTCCTCGGTGCCAACATGGACGCCGTGAAGGAAGCTGCCCGCTTCGGCATCTCGTCCGACCGGGCTGTGCGGTTTGAGAATGACGAACAGGGCGTGGCGGTCAACTACCACGTTGTCAGCGAGACGGTTTCCCGGATGCGGGAGGCACCCTGCTGCGCGTCCATCGGCGCAGAGTGGAAAGAACAAATCGAAGCTGATTTCCAGAAGCGGCATCACGGGTAAGGGAGGAAACAGCCATGTTAGGAGCAATCTTGGGTGACATCGTGGGCAGTCCCTATGAATTTGACCACAACAATTACAAGCACAAGGATTTTCCGCTGCTGAGCGAGAAATCGCACTTCACCGATGATACCGTCATGACCGCTGCGGTGGCAGTTGGTCTGATTGACGGAAGGGGTCTGCCGGAGAGAACATTTTGTGCAGTGCAGCATGAAATGCGGTTCTGGGGCCGTGAATATCCCCATGCCGGTTACGGCGGGATGTTCCGCCGGTGGCTGCACGCAGAAAATCCGAAGCCCTATGGCAGTTTCGGCAACGGCTCGGCTATGCGGGTGTCAGCAGCGGGCTGGCTGTTCGATACGCTGGACAAAACGCTGGAAATGGCAAAAGTGACCGCTGAAGTCACCCACAACCACCCGGAGGGCATCAAAGGCGCGCAGGCCACGGCGGCAGTGATTTTTCTGGCCCGTACCGGCCACAGCAAGCCGGAAATCAAACAATATGTGGAGCAGACCTTCGGTTATGACCTGAACCGTACCTGCGATGAAATTCGGCCGACCTATCATCATGTGGAGACCTGTCAGGAAACTGTGCCGGAAGCAATCATTGCTTTTCTGGAAAGCGTCAGTTTTGAGGATGCACTTCGCAATGCGGTCTCTCTGGGCGGCGACAGCGACACCCTTGCCTGCATCACCGGCGGCATTGCCGAAGCTTTTTACGGGATGCCGCAGGAACTGCGGGACGAGACTTTGAAACGTCTGCCGGAGGATATCCGGGAAGGATATGAGCTGTTTCGGTGGAACATCGGCCAGAGATAAGACATTCGGAGAACCAAGGAGCAGATACAACACACTCGTGATGTGAAGTATCTGCTCTTTGGTTTTTAATAAGATTCGATGAAGGGCGTCTTGCATCGGCCTGAAAAATCCGATATACTGAACCCAGAGAGTATATCGAATTTTTTGGGAAGAGGAGAGAACGGTATGGAACATCTTTATGAAAAGGCACTGGAAAGTGCGGAATATATCAAGACGCACACGAAAAAGCGCCCGAAGATCGCGGTGGTGCTGGGCTCCGGCCTTGGCAAGCTGACCGCGGACTTTACGGACACGGAAGAACTGTCCTACAAGGATATCCCCAACTTCCCGGTATCCACGGTGGCAGGACACAAAGGCGCATTGTTGGCTGGCAAGCTGGGGGACACGGAAGTCTACGCCATGGAAGGCCGCTTCCATTTCTATGAGGGCTACTCCATGAAGGAAGTCTGCTACCCGTTCTATGTGTTCAAGCTGTTGGGCGTGGAAAAGGTGGTGTTGACCAACGCCTGCGGCGGCATCAACCGGGAGTTTGCGCCGGGCACCCTGATGCTCATTACCGACTTCATCAACATGATGGGCACGAACCCCCTCATTGGCCCCAACGATGAGCGCTTCGGCCCCCGCTTCCCGGACATGACCGAACCTTACAGTCTGGAACTGCGGAACCTTGCCAAGCAGACCGCCGATGAACTGGGCATTGCCTACAAGGAGGGCGTTTACATGGGCTTTGTGGGCCCTTGCTATGAAACGGCGGCTGAAATTCGCGCCTTTGCGGGGATGGGAGCCGATGCCGTGGGCATGAGCACCGTGCCGGAAACCATGGTCTGCAACTACATGGGCATGAAGGTACTGGCCGTCAGCTGCATCACTAACATGGCCACCGGCATCCAGACGGTCAAGCATAGCCACGCCCGCGTGCTGGAGATCGCAAATCAGGCAGGCGATACCCTGTGCCGATGGCTGGGTGCGGTGATTCAGAGAATGGAGTAAAAAAGATATTGAAAGCCATCGATCAAAATTTCCGAGCATCGCTACGGACGGCAGAGGAACGCCCCGTAGCTGGTACAGGCAGTCAAGGAAAAACGCGGTGCGACCATCTGCAAAGACCTGAAGGGCATCAAGGCCGATACGGTGCTGTGCCCCTGCCCGGAGTGCGTCCGCAATGCAGTGCTGGCCTTGGGTGCTGGATGAGCAGTCAAAAATATGAAACAGGCGTGCAGAAAACAACCCTTCTGATCACTTTTTGCTGAAAAATTGCTGTGAAAAGTAATATACCTATTGACATGGTATGTAAATGGGCATATGATACAGGCAATTCGTCGAACAAAAAAGTGAAAGGAAGGGTTTTGTTATGCCCAGAATCAGCGAAATCAACCCGGAAACTGCACCGGAAGCGATCCAGAAAATCATTGCAGACCATCTGGCGGACGGCCACGCTCTGACCGCAGAAAAGCGCACATTGCTCCACAATGCAGCGGCATTCAATGCTGTGGAGGCCGGTTCTTATGCGCTGGATGATGAACTGCAGCGGCTCATCGGCAAGCGTGCAGCCGATTTTTACGAATATGCTATTTCCCAGAAAAACGGCTGCCTTGTGTGCAGCATTTACTTCCAGAATCTGCTCAAGAAAAACGGCATCGACTTTGAGAATTTTGCATTCACTCCCAAAGAGGAGATCCTGATCGAATACGGTCAGGCCATTGCAGAGGACCCCAAGCATGTGCCGGAAGAGCTGTTTGCAAAGCTGAAGGCAAACTTTACGGAGGAAGAGATCGTGGTCATCACGGCGATGGGCGTGATGATGATCGCCAACAACTACTTTAACGACATTCTGGATGTGACGCCGGACAAGCTGGTTTGAGCCGAAAATCGGGAGGGGAGAGCAATGGCAGGACTGGTGCATTCCATCGAGGAACTGGTGGGGCGCACCCCGCTGATGGAGCTGGACCGCTTTGAGCGGCAGCAGCAGTGCGGGGCGCACCTGCTGGCAAAGCTGGAGTTCTTCAACCCAACCGGCAGTGTGAAAGACCGGGCTGCGCTTTCCATGCTCAATGCTGCGGAAGAAGCCGGACTGCTGAAACCCGGCGGTACCATCGTGGAGCAGACCAGCGGCAACACCGGCATCGGTCTGGCCGCGTTTGCAGCAGAGCGTGGGTACAAACTGGATATTTTTCTGGAGCGGGGTGCCTCGCTGGAGCGGCGGCTGATGCTGCTGGCCTACGGGGCACGGCTTCTGGATTACAAAGATGCCACCGGGGAGCGTCCGGAGACGAAGCGCACCCACCCCTGGCAGGAGCCAGAGCGGGAGGCGACGCTGGATGAGATCGCAGCCTACTGCCGCCGCACCGGAGCTTACTTTAACAATCAAGCGGCAAACCCGGCGAACCCCGAGGCGCATTACTGCACCACTGGGCCGGAGATCTGGCAGGATACAGAAGGCCATGTGGATATTCTGGTCTGCATGGCGGGCACCGGCGGCACAGGTTTTGGCACAGCAAGTTATCTGCGCAGCCGCAACCCGAATCTGCAAGTGGTTCTGGTGCAGCCCCATCCGGACTCCCGCCTGACCCCGGAGCACCCGGATGCGCAGATCATAGATGGCGTTTTGCCGGCGTATGATGTGCCGGAAAGCGCACTTTCCGACTATCTGCGGCCAGACTGGAGCGATGCGTGCATCAATGCCCGCACCGAGGAAGCCTACGAAACGGCCCATGAGGTGCTGCGGGCGGAAGGACTGTTTCTGGGCACATCGGCAGCAGCGGCTTTGCACGCAGCGGTGCAGGTGGGCCGCAGACCGGAGAATCAGGGAAAGAACATCGTGGTCATCGTCCCGGACAACGGCATGAAATATCTGTCTACGCCGATGTACCGGCAGAAATGATAAAAACACGATGATACGACTGAATTTTGAAAAGATTGCATAGGATTTTAGAAAAGTATTATTCTTTTATGAATTTTAGCACTCTTCTGTTGACACTGCTAATGAACGGTGCTATAACAGTGGCGTGCTCAGGAGGAAGGGCAAAAGGAGAGCCGCTAGGCTCCCCGGAAAGCCCTTCTGAATGGACGCTTCAGATTTTTTGCCCCGACCCGAACGCCGGGATTGGAGGAATGATTTATGCTTATGCCGACTGTTTTCCATGAAAACCTGTTCGATGATTTCTTCGATC
>OOAW01000295.1_pt1 | contig 43568 bp, 40 predicted proteins | sample 1671861 | NCBI WGS metagenome assembly OOAW01 (sample SAMN06348200, study PRJEB24527) | human gut metagenome | reverse complement strand
GAAGCATGGACGCTCTCCTTTTCGGGGGCGTCCATGCTTCTTTTTACAGCTTATCCCTACACACCCATCAAATCGTCCTTTGAGGACGCTGGGAGCGTCGAGGACATGATGCGCTGCAGCAAATCATGAAAGCCCTTTTCAGCCCTGACCAATCACAATCCCCCAATGGCTATCATTGTAGCTGTAAATAGAAAAAACAGCTCAAGCGGCCTCCTATAAGTCCTACTATCACTGCTTTACCACAATAAATTTTTCAAAATCATCTTGACGCGCCTTGCGAACCATGATATTCTCTGTCACAAATCCCACTGATTTTGTGGATTGGTCTAAAACCATCCACAAGATGTGGTCGTGTTCATTTTGAACACTGCCTCACCGTGGATCATCTCTAAAAGATCAACCGCCCCGCAACACACCCGATTCATTTTGCCGCCGATTCACCCGACAAAATCATCGCTGCGTTGCATGGGCGGTATTTTTTTACAAATAGAACCTTATGTGGTTGTACAGTTCTCTGAAATTCGCTTTCGGTTGTTTACAGCACAACCTCAAAGCGTTATTCTTGTGCTTGAAAGAAGCAGGACACAGTGTCCGCGCTGTGCCCGGCTTTCTTCATACCGAACCTTGAATCCTTCATAAGCCGTCTGAACGTGATACCGTGCCATGACCTCACACTTTCTGTGGGCGAGCCGGACAACGCCGCTGCACAAACAGGGGCAGGAACTTCGTTCGGAGCAAACGGTGATCAACATACACGAGCAGCGGAACTCTCTACTTATTTTTGCGCCTTAACAATTCGGAAACATTTGTTGATGAAGCGTTTTGAGCGCAGCGGTAGAGGGCAAGAACCGTCCCGTGGCCACAAATTTTCAATTCTTGAAAATTTCCTGTCCATCCGGGACTTCACTTCTCAAACTCTTGCGAGTTTTCTAAGTGATCTTGTTGGGGTAGCGCTTGTCGGGGCAACGCCCCTCCATCTGCTGTCGCAGACCGCGCTGCCGCTTAAAAGCCCCACTGGGGCTTTCATTGCTCCGCTGCGCTTCGCAAACGCGGTCCCACCCCAAACCCTGCTCATGGTTCGCACCTGACGGTGCGAACAGCAACGGCGTGTCGTGCTTACATAACTTCACCGAGGAGTTATCGAACAGACAGGAGGTACAATGACCAAAACGAATGTTCAACTGACCCCTAGCAATTCCCAGCACCACGACACGCCGAACAACAAAACGCACGTCATCAAGTTCCGTGTGACAGCGGAGGAAAAAGCGTCACTGGAACTCACTTGCAAACTCCTGAATCTCTCCCTCTCCACTTTTATCCGCCGAGCCATTCACAACGTCAAAATCGAGAAAACGGTCATCGTTGCCGGCGGCGGTGAAGAAACCCTGACCGCTGTTTCCACCCTGCTTGCTCAGTGCAGCAAGGTGGGCGGCAACCTCAACCAGCTTGCAAGGCACTTCAATTCCGGCGGTGCAGACACCGAGCAGATCCGGGCGAAACTCCTTGACGAACTTGCAGACCTGACCGCATTTCGGCTGCACGCCGAGAAAGTTCTGGGTGAACTGTATGGCAACGCTCAAGCATATCGCCTCTAAAAACTCGGACTACACCGCCATCGAAGCGTACCTCGTTTACCAGCATGATGCGTTCACCGGAAAGCAACTTCTGGACGAACATGGCAGACCTATGCTGCGGGAATCGTACATCCGCGCCCTTGCGCCTGATAAAAATTGGTACTTTGATTTTCTCGCCCGGCTTTGCCACGGTGGGACGATCAAAGGAGCGTGCGTTTGAACAAAAAGAAAAAGTCCACAAACATTTCCCCTTATCCCGATGAAGTCATTGACCGTCTGGCACGGGCATTCTACCCAGCCATCCTTGCCTGCTGGAACAGCGAGGAAGGGCAGCGGGAGTTTGCCGCATGGCAGGCGGAACAGGCACATCTTGCAGGAAAAGAAAAACAGGAAGTTCCCGCTGGGGAACTCCCTGTTGTACATATCGCTATTGTCTGTGGCTTTTGGCAGGGTGCGTCCGCAGGGCGCACCCTGTTTTTCTGTATAAAAGGATTTGTTAGTTTGGCTTGAACTCAACTCTACTAAAAGAACCCGACATAGCCGGATCAAGCGTATGCTGTTCCAATCCCATCAAATCCTCAAATGTTTTTTGTTGTGCCGTAAAACAGTTTTCGTTCAGATATTTCAGCAAATTTCCTTTTTCTATAATTCCATTGTCATCCAGAATCTTTACAGACACTGAAAAAAGAGATGCCGTGGGAACTTCAACCATATCTCCCGGTTCAAATGTTCGCCATCCACGACTTCCAAGCTGTCTAAACAAATATTGATATTGACTTGGAGATAGTACCTCCAACATATATGCTCTACGAATCATCATCGCAATTGAGACATGCCATTTTTCTTTTAATCTTAAATATTCATTTAAAACCGTTGGATATTGAAGATCTTTCAAGAATGCTTCTTTTGGCAGCAAAAATGCAGATGCAAATTGATTTGCGTCTGATTCATTGCTCCGATACTCGGCATCTGCTTGCGATTTCACATCTGAAACAATATGACCGAGTATCCAGTGTCCTAGTTCGTGAGCCAACGTAAAGTTCAATCTTGCAGGTGTTGTTTTATCTGTATTATATGTTGTGAAATAGAACCTCTTGCTTTCTCCATTATTGGCAAGGACCGGAATGTGACTGATTGCGTCCAAATGCCCTACGTTTTCCGAGAAAGAAGTTACCACAATTCCAAGATTTTGTAACAGATAGCTCATATTACGAATGGGCCTATCCGATAAGTCCAATTTTTCCCGAATTTTTTTTGCGATTAGTTCCATGTCAGAACACTCTGCTACAGATTTCATACAATCGATCAATTGTTCGGTTGATGGATATTCAATATATTCTGCAAAAAAGTCATAAATATATGATTTCAATACATCAATGTTTGTTTGCCGTAGTTTTACGGCTCTTGTCGTGGTTGTAGTTGCTCTACAATATGCAACTCCGGGACTAAAATTATCGCTGCTACCTTCAAAGAAAAATTTCGGTGGAAATTTCAATTCTTGCGAAATTGCTAATACTTTATCGGCACTTGGTTTGATTAAACCATTTTCATACTGAGAGACAGTTTGCTTTGTCACCCCTATCTTTTCTGCTAGCTTAGGACTGGAAATATTTTGGATTTCACGAGCCAATGTCAGCCGCATTCCATTAAACTCGGATGTAACAATGGCACCCATTTTTTACCCATCTTTCCGTACAAATTTTTTCCGCGGTTTGAATTCCGGAATACTGTCGATTTGAACGCCATACTCATTACCAGTTTCTTCCTTAAACTTAGTAATTTCATCTTCCGGAACAGCTTCTTTCCAATTCATCGGAATTGCAGAATCCAAATTCATTTCATCAACGATGCAACCATTTGCATTCAAAATTTCCAATGTACAGCTTCTGATCAATTGAGCTAAATCCAAGCGGTACGTTAAAATTCCAAATCTCAAGACTTCACCGTCTACTGCTTGCTCCAATTCATCGAAGGGCTTTTCGGCTTTTTGCTGCACAGCTTTATCTTGTCCAAACAGTGACATCTGCTCATACTGGGGAACCATTTCATTCAAATCTTGATTAGCCGGAAGTCCCGAAAAAACGTAATGCATCTCACCATTCTGCAATTTGACAAGTCTATTGCGGAAATTTTCTTGGCGAAGAATCATAATGGCTGTTTTGCTGTGAGGATCATATGCCACAGCATACTTCCAGCTTCCAGAGACCATCAAAACCACACGATATCCTGCCTTTGTTAAATGTTCATGTTCATTTTGAAAGATATGTGCCCAGCCGTGCTGTCCTTTTCCGTTAGAATACATCAAATCGGCATAGACACCTTCATTTTCTTCCATGCCATGGTAGATGCTTTCAACAATCAGTTTTGCCATTGCCATTGCGGAATCTTCAAAAAATGCTTTTTTCATGTGAACCTCCTTCACAGATGAAATTATAAGCGGTGGAATTTTCTTACACTTCATATTTTACATGAATTTTGTAAAAAGTCAAGTGAACGAATGACGTTTTATACATTCAAATGCAAAAGCGCAGCACCTCCCAAAAAGTACTGCGCTTTTGTATAATTTGAGCTACCAGTTAATCCTCCAACCCACAGCTCCCGGTCACATTCTTCAAATATTTCTCCGGGTCACCATTCAGAATCAAATCCGCATAGCCCAGCGGGTCATTGTAGATGAGATAGTCCAACTCCGACCTCTGCGCCATAGTCACGTCCAGCGCATCCTCGACCCCGGTGCAGTTGATGGTAATCATTCTCTCATCCCGGAGCAGCAGTTCCACGCAACCGGTGTCCATGTTGAATTTGCAAGCTCTTTCATCGTACTTCATGTTCATGTCCTCCTGAAATCATATTGTGGCTTATGTCGGTCAATCTATGATTTCGGATTTCATCTTCCACGGACACCTGCATGGAACTTGTCGGGGCAAAGCCCCTCCATCTGCTAACGCAGACCGTTCCGTCGCTTAAAAGCCCCACTGGGGCTTTCATTGCTTCGCAAACGCTAATTTTCCGAAGAAAACAAATAATCCGAACCCATCTCCTATCGGAAACAAGTTCGGATTATTTTTGTTTGGTCCGAGTGGCGAGAATCGAACTCACGGCCTCTTGAACCCCATTCAAGCGCGCTACCAAAACTGCGCTACACCCGGATATCTGCAAGCGGTTATCGCTCACAGCTCAATTAGTATACTTGATTCAGGGTGTTTTGTCAAGCTTTTTCTGCCAAGTTTTTGCAAATAAATTTTCAAAACTCCGGCTCGTTTTCCTGCAGCGGCTGATCCCTTGCGGGAAACATTTCAAATTCAACAGTGGCAAGTGCAATTGCAAACACACTCTCGGCACCGGCTGCCAGCAGCGCCTGTGTGCAGGCTGCTGCCGTGGCACCGGTGGTGATCACATCGTCTACCAAAAGCACCTTTCTGCCCTCCACAAGTTCCGTGTCCGTCACCCGGAAGGCACCCGCCACATTGGCAAGGCGCTGCTCAAAGGGCAGGCCCGCCTGATGCCGCTTTGCACGAGTGCGGCCCAGTGCTTTCGGGTACAGCGGTATCCCCAGTGCGCGGGCCAGCGGCACCGCCATGAGCTGCGGCACATTGTAGCCGCGCGCTCTGCCGGATGCCGGTACGGGAACGATGCAGTCGTACCCAAGGGACATGCCTTCCACAAGCTCCGGCACCGGTTCTGCACCGGCCATATGCATCTCGCTGCCAAAGGCCAGCTTTGCCAGCCAGAGGCCCAGCTCCACCGCCGCCCACGGTGCAGCATGGTATTTTGTATGCAGGATGCCGCGCCGCACACAGCCCTCATACCGGAACGGTGCTGCTGCACCGGTCAGTTCCCCTAAATAATGCTGAGAAGCGTCCAGCCGCATTCCCGGCTTTCTGCGCAGCTCTTCCAGCTCCGCGGCACAATCCGGGCAGACAGGCACACTGCCCAGCACCCGATCACAAAACGGGCAGCGGCGTGGGTACACCAACTGCCTTGCCCCGCGCAGAATGCGGCGCGGGACGCTGTAATAATCCATCAGTCCTTTTTGACGGCCACGATCACGCGCACGCGCTTGCCCGCAGCACAGCCAAAGTTATCGTACCAGCCGGTCAGGTAGTAGCCCTCCGAGTTGACCTCGGTCAGCTTGGTGGCGTAGTACTGACCCTTGTACCACAGATACACCTGTGCGTCGTCCGCCATCTCAAAGCGGGTGCCGTTGCTCATGACCGACGCTGCACCCACCTGATCGATCTTCATGGGCATGAGCTGGACCATCGTCCGCACGCTGCCGGTCGTCTCTCTGCGGGCTGCAACACCACCTACCAGCACCGGATATTTGACGTTGGTGGTGAAAGCTACCTGCGAACCATTGACATAGCACACATAGGTAGCACCGCCGCCAATATAGCGGAAGATGGACGCATACGGTTCGCCTACAAGGCTGCCCACCTGCCGCAGACCAAGGCTGAGCAGGCTATCCGTGTTGGCTGTGATCTTCTGCCACAGAGTGGAGAGGATGTCGCCGTTGATCACACCCCACAGCACTTCGCTGGTGGTGGGCACCAGAACATCCTTCAGGTCGTCCACGATCTTATCCTGCGTATCCGTGCTGTCGCTCTTGCCGGTGGAAATGATTTTGGCCAGCGTCTGCAGTTCCGAGTAGTTGACTGCCACATTCTTGATATCATCCAGCACGCCGTAGGTCCACAGGTCGCCGGTGACATCATTCAGGATCAGGCGGTCGATCTCGCCCTTCTCATTCAGCGTATAGTAGCGGACGTTCAGAAGATTCAGGTCTGTCCCCGCTAGGCGGCTGGGACGAACCGTCCCAGCCACACCCTCCGCAGTTGTATCCAGAATCTGTACATCGTCGGCAAGGGCATAGCTGCCCAGTGCCGTTGCATCTGCATTGACCTTGCCGGTAACGACCTTGTTCTCGATGCCGCTCACGGACTCGCCTTCCGGCGTTACGCGGATCTCTACCAGCCAGCCCTTGGGGTAGTTCAGGCTTTTGTCCACATTCACAGTGCGCTGAACACCATCGGTGCACATGACAGCCACGCGCTGCAGCACATCCGCGCCGTTATCTTCCACAAGGCTGCGGGCTGCGCCCTGCACCACGCCGTAGAACACCTCGTCGGCCTCTGCGCCGGTAATAACATCCGCCGCCTCATTGTTCATGCCCAGCAGCAGAGTGACCACTTCGCCCACGCCGCCGCCGTTCAGGCTGGACACCTTGGAAGCCACTGCTGTGCTGCCCAGCTGATAGCTGGTGCCCGCCACGGTAACGGCCGTGGGTGCGCTGGCGCTGGGCGAAACGGCAGTGATGCGGCCTGCTGCTTTGCGGGTGTAGATCCATACAGTCTGCAGACTTTCGCTGTAATAATACACATCGTAGCGGTTCAGCTCTGCAGAAGCCGAGACCTTATCGTTGCGGTAGATGCTCACCGGCGTAAAAGGCAGCTGGGTGCCTTCCGCTGCCACAAAGGGTCCCTTCAGGCTCTTGAGCATTACCGTGGAGGTGTCCACCTGACCGTTCGAAACCGTAAAGCCCAGGCTGGTACCATAGGCGCTGCCAGAGGCGGTGTTTGCCGTGAGGGTGTTATACAACAGCAAAGCACAGTCCTCATAGTTCATGGCCTCGCTCTGGCTGCGGTTCAGCTGGTTACGCAGGCCCAGTTCCTGCGCCTTGTTCAGCTGTGCCGTCGGGAACACGCCGTTGAGGTCGGTCATTTTATAGCCCAGCAGCTTGAGCGCTGCGGTGCAGGCTTCTTCCAGCGTGACCGTATTATCCGGGCGGAATGTACCATCAGTATAGCCGTTTATCCAGCCCTGCTGCACCGCAATGCGCACATAGGGTGCCCACTGAGAGCTGCCGGGCACATCCTTATACAGTGTGCCCAGATTGCCCTGCTGGCTGGCGCTTTCGCGGTAGGCCGAAAAGGAGACCAGCATCTTGGCAAATGCACCGCGGGTGACGGCAGCATCCAGACTGCCGGTCTGGCTGGTATCCATAGCGCCCAGTGTAATGGCCGTCTGGATGGCCGAGTTGTTCAGGCTGGCCGCCGATGCCGGAAGCACCAGCACGGACACAGCCAGGCATGCTGCAAGCAGACATGCGAAAAGACGTTTTTTCATAGGTATATTCCCCTTCCTTGGTGTTTTGCAGTCCGGCGCAACGCCGGCAGAGAAGAGTTCAGTCATAGCGCAATGCTTCAATGGGGTTGAGCCGCGCTGCGCGCTTTGCGGGCAGGTAGCCGAACAGCACGCCAATCCCCACCGAGATGCCAAAGGCCACTGCGATGGAATTGAAGGACGGGCTGACCGTGACCGTTGTGCCGCTGGTGAACATGGGCAGCACCTTGTTTGCTCCCATGGATACGATGTAGCCCAGTGCAATGCCCAGTGCGCCGCCGAGGGCCGAGGTGGTGGCTGCTTCCACCACGAACTGCGACAGAATGGTGCGTTCCTTGGCACCCAGTGCCTTGCGAATGCCGATCTCGCGGGTGCGCTCAGTCACCGACACCAACATGATGTTCATGATGCCAATGCCGCCCACCAGCAGCGAAATGCTGGCAATGCCGGTCAGGATCACAATGACCATGTTGATCATGTTGTTCATTTCCTCCAGCCACTCGCTGGCGCTATAGACATAGTAGCCGTTATCCGAGCCAAGCAGGCGCTGCAGTTCGCTTTCCACCGCAGACTTTGCTTCGTTGGCGCGGCTCTCATCCTCCATGACCGCGGCATAGTTGTTCACCGTGCTCTGGCTGGAAAGGCGCATGGCCGTGGTATAGGGCAGGTAAACGCAGTCGTCATCGCTGCCCTGCTGCATGTCCGGATCGCTGACTTTGGCCGCCAGCACGCCCACGATGCGGAACTTGTTGGCACCGATCTTGAGCGTCTGGCCAAGGCCGTTGCCACCAAAGGCCACACGGTTGAGGTAATCGCCGATGACACACACATGCTTGTTATCCTTCATATCCATGTACTGCAGGCCGCGTCCCTGCGCGATCTGGTAATTTTTCATGGCGGAATAGTTCTCGTCCACGCCGCTGATGTTGGACCAGCGGTAGCTGGTAGTGCCGATCTTCAGCGTGCCGCTGCCGCTGAAATCGATCTGCGGCGAAATGGACTGGATCAGCTCCGGGTACTCCGTGGGCAGCTTGTACATTTCCTCCACCGAAACGGTGCGGGAGCCGTTGCCCCACACCTGCACCGAAAGGGTGTTGGTACCCAGTGCCGAAAAGCTGTCGCGCATGCTTTTGGTCATGCCGTTGCCCAAGCCCACGATGACGATGACTGCCATAACGCCGATGATGATGCCCAGCATGGTAAGGAAGGTGCGCAGTTTGTTGCTCCACACGTTCTGGATGGCCTGACGGAAGGTCTCAATGATCATGCTTTTTCCTCCTCATCCGGCAGCAGCGTGGGCTGCACCACGGCTTCCGGTGCATGGGCATCGCCATCGTAGACCACCCGCCCGTCCTCCAGACGGATGATGCGGTCTGCCTGCACCGCAATGGAATTATCGTGGGTGATGAGCACCACGGTGTGGCCCTCATCGTGCATCTGCTGCAGCATTCCCAGCACTTCGCGGCCGGTGTGGCTGTCCAGTGCGCCGGTAGGCTCGTCGGCCAGAATGACCGCCGGGTTCCGCACCAGTGCCCGAGCGATGGAAACACGTTGCTGCTGGCCACCGGAAAGCTGGTTGGGGCGGTTCCTGAGCTTATCGCCCAGACCCACCTGCTCCAGCACCTCTTTGGCCCGGGCGTGGCGCTCGGCGCGGCCGATGCCCGCATACACCAGCGGCACCTCCACGTTCTCCATCAGGTTGAGCCTTGGCAAAAGGTTGTACTGCTGGAAGATGAAACCCAGCATCTCGTTGCGGACGGATGCCAGCTCGTTGCGGCTCATCCGGCCAACGTCTTTTCCGTTCAGGCGGTAGGTGCCGTGGGTGGGCACATCCAGACATCCGATGATGTTCATGCAGGTGGATTTGCCGGAGCCGGACTGGCCCACGATGGCCACGAACTCGCCTTTTTCGATTTTCATGGTGATGTGGTCTGCAGCCTTTACCGTGGTGTCACCCATCTGGTAATACTTGCACACCTCATCAAACTCGATCAGAGCGCTCATGCATTCCTCCTGTGTCAGCCCAGATAGACCACGCCGTCTGCCTGAGACGGATTCACGTCATCCCCTGCGGAGCCCTGCTTTTCCTCGGCTTCCACAGGCTCTTCCGCCGGTACGGTCCCGTTTTCCGGTTCTTCTTCATCGACCATGCTGTTCGCAGCATCGGCGCCTTCCTCGCCCTCGGTGCCCTCTGCATCCGCCTCGTAATAGCCGCCGTCGTCATAGTACGTATCGGTACTTGCTGCGGCAGAGTCGTAAGCCACCGTGTCATTGCCGGTCAACCCGCTGACGATCTGGGTGTAGTTGTCATCGCTGACGCCGGTCTTGACCGGCACATACACATAGCCGTCCGGCGCGATCATGCCCGGGTCTGCGTTGACTGCGCTGGGGGAGTCCTGCGTGACCAGCACATAGCCGCCGCGCACGATGGCAGCGTTGGGCACGGTAAGGGTATTCTTTGCCTGTGCCACCACGATCTCAGCATTGGCGTTCATGCCCGGGCGCAGGCCATCGGTCTCATCAATGCGCACCTTGACCGGGTAGGTGGTGGTGCCGCCATTGGAGGTACCCTTCAAGGAAACACGGGTCACAACGCCGGTATAGGTTTTGTCCGGCACGGCATCCGCCGTGACCTGCACGCTCTGACCCACCGACAGGCTGCTGACCTGCAGCTCGTCCACGTTCAGGGTCATCTCCAGATAGCTCAGGTCAAAGATCGTGCACAGGTCCGAGCCGGCGGACAGCGCGTCCCCGGCCTTGGCATTCTTTTCAATAATGGTGCCGCTGATGGGCGAGGTGATGGTGTAGTTGTTCATGGCCTCCTGCAGATTGTCCATGTTCAGCTCGGCGCTGCGCAGGCTCTCGGCGGCAGACTGGATGGCCTCGGTCAGGTCCTCGCCGCTGATCTGCAGCACGATATCGTCCTTGTTCACGGCTCCGCCTTCCGGCACATTGATGGCCGTCACGGTACCGGCGGCAAGGGCAGTCAGGGTGCGCTCTGCCTGATACTCAAAGCACTTGGCGGCAATGCAGTTCACGCCATTGATGGTTGCCGTTGCTGCCTGCGCAGTGGTCAGGCCGCCTGCATTGCGCACAGCAATGGTCACGGTGCGGGTGAGCAGGTTGCCGGTGCTCAGGGCATCGGTGCCGGTCACAGCGGTCACGGTGCCGGTCAGCATTTCAAAGGTGCCGTCCAGCGTCACCTCTGCGCTCTGGCCCACCGAGAAGGTGGCGGCATCTGCTGCCGGGAACTCCAGCCGCAGCACCATTTTGGAGCTGTCACGGATGACCGCCACTTCCTGACCGCTGGTCACTTCGTCGCCCTTGGCCACCTTGAGGGCACTCACAACACCTGCCACCTCGGCGCGGACATACTGGCGGTCTGCCGTCTTGTCGTAGCTGCGCTGTGCCTGCTGCAGAGCAATGGACGCCTGCTCTGCCTTGGTGGTGGCATCGGAGGAGTCCACCGTGTACAGCACGGTGCCTTCCTCCACGATATCCCCTTCCTCAAAGCTGCTGGTCAACACCTTGCCCGCTACCAGCGACTTAACATTATATGTATTGGCAGGGTTCAGAGTGCCGGTTCCGCTGAGGGTGTTGGACACATCCCGCTTGGACGGCAAGACCTGCACATAGTTGATGTCCTTATTGGCGTTCTGCGCCTTGTCCGGGCGCAGGATGAACCATCCGCCCAGCACGGCCACGCACACCACCGGCACCATCCATTTCCAGTTCTTGCGGAAAAAGGCTGCTGCTTTGCCGCCCTTCGCTGCGGGCTTTGCCTCACCCGCAGCCGTCTGCTGTACCGCAGCATCCTGCTTCTTTTTAAAGATCATGCTTGCTGTTTCCTCCTGTATCTTTCAGGGCATGCCCTGGTTTCGGTATCGGGCGCAGACTTTGCAAAAGCGCGCGATAAAGAGTTTATTGTTAGTTTATCGCATTTTCGTCTATTACACAAGCGTCTAAATTTTGTTTTGACGCATTTGTGTCAAAGTTTTACCCAACTTTCACACCATGTCCTCTTTTGCCTTCCAGACAAAGCAAAAGAGACAGTGCCCCGCTCTTGCAGGGTACTGCCTCTTTTTTGAAGCACGATCTTTATTCAGCTGTAGTTTCCACTACCACATACACCCCGGCAGGGACGCATGCAGCCCATGCGCCGTCCTTGTCCAGCCAGCCGAATTGCTCGCACACATGGTCCGGGCACTGACTATCCAAGAACGCGATGGCACCATCCTTTACCTGCAGATGCACGACATAATTGCCCACATCATACAGGTAATCGTGGTCTGTATCCAGCGGCAGAGTCTCGGTGATGCCATCGCCAAAATCGACGGTGGCCTGCAGGCCGCTGCCCTTGCTGCTGTGTGCTGCGCGCACGCCGAAATACAGCGCTGCTGCCAGCACAAGGATCACTGCAGCAAAGATCAGGTTCTTCATCCATGGCTTCAGGCCTTTGGAGCCGGAAGCGTTTTCAGGTGCTTTGCGGGTACTCATGCAGCGTAGTCGCTGGCAGCCTTACCTGCAATGCGGCCAAACACGGTGAAGTCTGCAACAGCGTTGCCGCCCAGACGGTTTGCACCGTGCACACCGCCAGTGACCTCACCTGCTGCAAACAGGCCGGGGATCACAGTGCCGTCCTCCTTGAGGACTTCGGTGTTGGTGTTGATGGTCAGGCCGCCCATGGTGTGGTGCACACCGGCAGTGACCTTGATTGCATAGTACGGAGCAGTATCCAGCGGGTTTGCAAAGCTGGTGCGGCCAAAGTCGGGGTCATTCTTGGCCTCAACATAGCCGTTCCAAGTCTTCATGGTCTCGGCAAAAGCAGCCTCATCAACGCCCATTGCCTTGCCCAGCTCCTCGTAGGTCTCGCCGGTCACGGTGTAGCCCTTCTTGATGTAGCCCTGAATGACGCTGGAAGCATCGACCATAGCCTGATCGACCACCAGCCAGCTGTAGCTGCCGGTCTGAGCGATCTCAGCAGCAGAGACCACGTCACGGGTGCCTACTTCGTCGATGAAGCGCTTGCCCTCGGCGTTGATCAGCACAGCGCCGTCGCCGCGCAGACCCTCGGTGATCAGGGCAGCGGTGTTGGCCTCAACGGTGGGGTGGATCTGGATCTGGTCCATATCCACGGTGCCAGCACCGATGGCGGTGGCCATCTCAATGCCCTGACCCTGAGCGCCGGCAGCGTTGGTGGTCATGAAGCCCTTCAGCTCAGGCTTGTACTCGACAACCATGTCCAGATTTGCGCCGAAGCCGCCGGTGGTCAGCACCACAGCCTTGGCGTTCACAGTGACGGTCTCGCCGGTAGAACCGGTGGCCTTGATGCCCACAGCAGCGCCGCTCGCATCGGTCAGGATCTCGTTGGCGGTGGTGTTCAGCAGGATCTGAACGCCAGCCTTCTCACAGTTCTCCTCCAGCAGGGGGATCATGTAGGAACCGACAGAAACGGTCTTGCCCTCTGCGTCCACAGGGCGATGGATGCGCTTGACGGATGCACCGCCAAAGCTGGAAACGCTGTGCAGGGTGATGCCGTGCTCGTCCAGCCAGTCGATGGCATCAGCAGAGTTGGAGCACAGGGTCTCCACCAGAGCAGGGTCGTTGATGCCCTTGCCGCCGATCATGGTGTCCAGCTCCATCAGTTCAACAGAGTCGAAGTAGCCGGTGGGGTTCTTCTGGTACTCTGCCCACTGCTCAGAGACGGTCTTTGCCAGAGCGGTGATGGTCTCGTTGTCAGCGTACTTTTCAGCAGCGGTCTTCAGGGTCTTTTCGACACCGGCAGACTCGCCGAACTCGTTCTCATCCTGATACACGGTCTTGCCGGCGTTCATGCCGCCGGTAGCGCGCACAGAGTTGCCGCCCACCATGGCCTGGCTCTCCACGATCACAACGCTCTTGCCCTCGGCAGCAGCGGTGATGGCAGCGGTCATGCCTGCGCCGCCTGCACCCACGATGACAACGTCAGCGTCAACGGTGGAATCCTCGGCCTTGGTCGCGTCGGCCTTGACCTCGATCTTATAGTCGTCAGCATTCAGGCCGGCGGCAGTCAGGGCAGCGGCTGCTGCCTCCTTGATGGCGTTGGAGGTGATGGTCGCGGTGGACACGCCGTCCACGGCGATGCTGCCGGTCTCAGCGATCTGAGCGGGCAGCTGCTCCAGTGCCAGCGTACCGATGCCGGGGGTCTCGTCCTTACCCTCAGCGGTGCAGCCGGTGATCTTGCCGTCTTCCAGCGTCAGGGTAACGGTAACGTCGCCGCCCATGCCCTTGGCAGTGCCGGTGAAATCGCCGGACACGCCGCCTGCGGTGGAAGCGGACTTGCTGCCGCAGCCGTAGCCCAGCAGACTGACACCCACAACAACCGCCATGGCCAGCGCAGCCACGCTCTTGCGGATCTGATTCTTTTTCATTGTTTCTTCCTTCTCATATTCGGGTTGCTTGTGTTCGGACATCTATCAGCAAAAAAGGGGGAGCTGCTCATTCGGAAAGCAGCTTCCCCTCGCTGAAACTTAGAAAAGACTTAGGCGTTAGCCTGAGCTGCAGCAACAGCGCATGCAACGGTAGCGCCGACCATGGGGTTGTTGCCCATGCCGATCAGGCCCATCATCTCAACGTGTGCGGGCACGGAGGAAGAGCCAGCGAACTGAGCATCACCGTGCACACGGCCCAGAGAGTCGGTCAGGCCGTAGCTTGCGGGGCCTGCAGCCACGTTATCGGGATGCAGGGTACGGCCCGTGCCGCCGCCGGAAGCGACAGAGAAGTACTTCTTGCCGTTCTCGATGGCCCACTTCTTGTAGGTGCCGGCAACCAGATGCTGGAAGCGGACGGGGTTGGTGGAGTTGCCGGTGATGGAGCACTGAACGTCCTCCTTCTTCATGATGGCAACGCCTTCCATAACGTCGTTTGCACCGTAGCACTTGACAGCTGCGCGCTCGCCCTCAGAGAAGGGGATCTCCTTGACGACGGTCAGGGTCTGAGTGGGGATGTCGTACTCAGTCTGAACATAGGTGAAGCCGTTGATACGGGAAATGATGTAAGCTGCATCCTTGCCCAGGCCGTTCAGGATGACACGCAGGGGGGTCTTGCGGACCTTGTTTGCAGTGCGGGCGATGCCGATAGCACCCTCAGCAGCTGCAAAGGACTCGTGGCCTGCCAGGAAAGCGAAGCAGGTGGTGTCCTCGCTCAGCAGACGAGCGCCCAGATTGCCGTGGCCCAGACCGACCTGACGCTGCTCAGCGACAGAGCCGGGGATGGTGAAAGCTTCCAGACCTTCGCCGATGGCAGCAGCGCACTCGGCAGCATCGGTCAGGCCGCGCTTGACAGCGATAGCGGTGCCCAGGGTGTATGCCCAGACAGCGTTATCAAAGCAGATGGGCTGAACGCCGCGCACGATCTTGTCGCAGTCGATGCCCTTAGCGAGGAGCATCTCGTTGCAAGCGTCCAGAGACTCCAGGCCGTTAGCCTTCAGGCATGCCTCAATTTTCGGCATGCGGCGATCCATAGATTCAAAAGTTGCCATGAGTTGTTCCTCCTCTCTTATTCCTCACGCGGGTCAATGTACTTCACAGCACCCTGCTCCTTGCTGAAGCGGCCGTAAGTACCCACGTTCTTCTCATAAGCCTCGTTGGGGGTCTTGCCGTGACGGATATCCTCCATCATCTTGCCCAGCTTGACGAACTGATAGCCGATGACCTCATCGTTGGCATCCACAGCCAGCTTGTTGATATAGCCCTCGGTCAGCTCCAGATAACGGACGCCCTTTGCCTTGGTGGAGAAGATGGTACCGGTCATGGAGCGCAGGCCCTTGCCCAGGTCGTCCAGACCTGCGCCGATGGGCAGACCGTCCTCAGAGAAAGCGGTCTGGCTGCGGCCGTAGACGATCTGCAGGAACAGCTCGCGCATAGCAACGTTGATGGCATCGCACACCAGGTCGGTGTTCAGAGCTTCCAGAATGGTCTTGCCGGGCAGGATCTCGCCTGCCATAGCAGCAGAGTGGGTCATACCGGAGCAGCCGATGGTCTCCACCAGAGCCTCCTCGATGACACCGTTCTTGATGTTCAGGGACAGCTTGCAGGTGCCCTGCTGAGGTGCGCACCAGCCCACACCGTGGGTGTAGCCGCTGATGTCCTTGATCTCATAGGCCTTGACCCATGCGCCCTCTTCGGGGATGGGAGCCGGACCATGCTTAGGACCTTTGGTGATCGGGCACATATTCTGTACTTGCTGCGAATAGGTCATAATCATACTCTCCTTTTGACAAATGTTGCTTTGCAGCACAAAGCCGCCGCCGCGCCCTGCCGGCACAGCCGCTGCCCTTTGCTGCTTGCATCTGACCGGGCGCGCCGCTCTCTTTCAGCGCCTTTACCGGTACTACCACGCATGATTTTATTATAGAGAAAGCTGACGGATTTTGCAATACATTTCCGGTAAAAAACATCAAAACTATTTGCAGTTGCCTGCCGCTAACTGTCAATTCGGATGCTTTTGTCATTTCATTCGTCAAGTTTTTGTCAACTATGTCAAGAGGGCAAATTTCACGCTCCTGTGTCCTGCCTGCGCGGTGTCTGCCCGGCAGGCTTCAGTACCCACATGGCCGCAAAGCCCGCCGCTGCGCCGCCCACGGCAAGCCAGTGCCGCCCGGCTTCCAACCCCCAGAGATTTGCTGCAAACGGAAAGGCCAGACTGCCCACGCTCTGCCCCAGTGCCAGAAAACCGTAGTTCACCCCTGCGTGCGGCAGGCCGAACAGATCGGTGGAAAGGGCGGGCAGCACTGCTGCAAGGCCGGAATAGCAGAAGGTAAGCCCCGCGTAACAGGCGATCACCCACCAGCCCTGCGCAAACGCAAACCCTGCCGAAAGCCCCAGCGACACCGCAAACAGCAGCAGATCGGTGGGCCTGCGGCCAATTTTATCGCTGAGCATGGGCATCAGCAGGCGGCCCGCCGCACTGCCCACGCTGCCCAGCACCACGCTCCACAGAGCAGCGTTCTCGTCCAGCCCCCGCTCCACGCCCAGCTTCAGGATGATGGGGCTGAACAGAAGCACCGCCGGGGTGGAAAAACACACCGCGCCTGCGCACAGCCAGTACTGCTTTGTTTTCAGCATCTGCCACGGGGAAAGGTCAATGGTATTTTTGTCGTTTTGCTGCTGTTTTTCGGCATCCTGCGGCGGGTCCTGCAGCAGCAGACTGCCCGCAAGGCAGACGGGCAGCGTGACGGCTCCCAGTGCCCAGAACGCACCCCGGATGCCCTGCACGATCCCAAAGCCGCTGACCGCCGTGCGCACGAACACGGTGAGGAACGCACCGGAAAGGCCCACCGCCCCGCCAATCACGCCGGTGGCAAGGCCCTTGCGCCCGGCATACCACTTCTGTGCGCAGGACTGGATGGATGGGTACAGAAACGCCGTGCCCAGCCCCGCCGGGATGCTGAATGCCAGAAAAAAGCTGACCGCACTGCCGCCCGGCAGGATGGCCGCTGCAAAAAATCCGCCGCACAGCAGTGCTGTTCCCCACAGAGCCGCACACCGCGGGCCTCGGCTGTCCTGCAGAAAGCCGCCGAGGACGCACCCCACGCCGAACGCCGCAATGAGGATGCCGAAGGCATAGCCTGCCCCCTGCTCGCTCAGGCCGTACTCGTCCATGACCGGCTGCTGGAATACACCCCACGCCGCCGGGATGCCCGTGAGCACCTGAATGGCTGCGCCCGCCGCAAGGATGGTCCACGGATGTTTTGCTGTAAATTGCTGTTTCATCGTCTGCCCTCCGAATGGTTTTTCCTTTACAGTGTGCCCATTTCAATTGACAAAACGGCAGATTTCTTTATAATGAATAAGGTAAAAGTATTTACATTGATTTATATAGAGAGGAACCATCTTATGAAAACACAGGCATTGAAGGGCATGCGCGACCTGCTGCCCGCAGAGCAGACCCTGCGCGATTACATTCAGGGCAAAATTCTGGAGACCTACCGCGCGTCCGGCTTCGAGCGCATTTCCACCCCCATGCTGGAGGATATGGAGAATCTGGACAAATCCGACGGCGGCGACAACCTGAACCTGATCTTCAAGGTGCTCAAGCGCGGTGATAAGCTCACCGCTGCCCTGAACACCGGCGACCCCAAGCAGCTGTCCGATATGGGCCTGCGCTATGACCTGACCCTGCCGCTGAGCCGCTACTATGCCGCCAACAAGGATAAGCTGCCCAGCCCCTTCAAGGTGATCCAGACCGACCGTGTGTTCCGCGCCGAGCGCCCGCAGAAGGGCCGTCTGCGCGAGTTCGTACAGTGCGATATCGACATTCTGGGCGATTCTTCCCCCAATGCCGAGGTGGAGCTGATCGACGTGACCACCCGTGCCCTGCTGAACATCGGCTTCACCGGCTTCACCGTCAACATCAATGACCGCCGCATCCTGCGCGGGATGCTGGAGAGCATGGGTTTTTCCGCTGATACGCTGGATTCCGTCTGCATCACCTTTGATAAGATGGACAAGATCGGCGCCGATGGTGTGAAGGCTGAGCTGACCGAAAAGCAGCTGCCGGAAAATGCCATCAACGCACTGGCCGACTTCATTGCCGCAGGCGAAGTCACGCTGGATGCCGTGGCTGCCCGCTGCGCAGACCCCGCCATTGCCGATGACCTCAAGTATGTCCTTGCTACCGCCAACGCCATGGCTGCAGGCCGCTATCAGGTAGCCTACTGCCCCAGTCTGGTGCGCGGTCAGGGCTACTACACCGGCATGGTGTTTGAGATCACCTGCCCGCAGTTCAGCGGTGCCGTGGCCGGCGGCGGCCGCTACGACAACATGGTGGGCAAGTTCCTGGGCACTCAGGTGCCCGCCGTGGGCTTCTCCATCGGCTTCGAGCGGGTGTGCGGCATCCTGCTGGAGCAGGGCTACCAGATCCCCGGCGCAAAGCAGAAGATCGCCCTGCTGTACGGCAAGGATGCCGACTTCACCGCCGTTCTTGCCAAGGCTGCAGACCTGCGCAGCAGCTACAATGTCACCGTTCTGCAGCAGGCCAAGAAGCTGGGCAAACAGTTGGGCCAGCTGGAAGCTTCCGGTTTTTCCGGTGCCGCCTTTATGGATAAGGATGAGATCAAAATTTTTGCGCAGCAGTAAATAATTGCACACAAAGCCCCTTTACTTTTGATATGCTACCCCTAGAGTAGACAGAGTAAAAACAAAACTCTGAGTACTCTTGGGGTATTTTCATGTCAAGAAAAAACACCTCAGAAAATCGAGCGATTTTCTGAGGTGTTCTTGTTTTTTCTGGTTTAAAAGCCGGTAGGCGGCACATAGTAACTGGGGATCGAGGCTGTTTTCTGCACATTTGCCTGCTGGCGCAGTGCTGAACGGGTCACCTCTGCCCAAGAATACTGGGTCATATACTCGCCGCGATAGGAATTGGTGGCCGAGCGGCTGCCCCGCAGGAAATTGTAATAATCACAATCCACCTTGCTGGTGTCCAGCGCCAGTGTGCTGCGGCCGCGGATGAGCAGGCCGGTAACACCTGCATCCTCCAGCGTATGGCTCAGGTCAAAGATCAGATTGCGGAGATGGCTGTGCAGCGATGCGGCGTCGGGCTTATCCTCCCACAGCACGGCCAGCATTTCGCCGTTGGTGCAGGTGGCACCATTGCGATCCACCAGATAGGCCAGCAGCTCCTTGCTCTTGCTGCGCTTGAAGGCCAAAGCGCGCCCGCCCACGAAGATCTCAAAATTGCCAAAGCACTGGATCTTGATGCCGACAGGGGCATTCTCCGGCGGGTAGCGCAGATGCTCCAGCACATTGCGCACATCTGCCTCGTTTGCAGGCTTGAGTAAAAAGCCGCTCACAAAGATCTGCAGCGCTTCCAGCGCATACTCCGGGTGCTCTGTTACCACAATGATGTTGCAGCGCGGCTGCAGCTTCTGGATCATGCGCGTCAAAGCAAGCCCGTTCATGCCGGGCATTTCCAGGTTGAGGAAAGCCGCATCCATCGGTCCCTGACGCATCCAGCTCAGTGCATCCTCGGTCGTCATGGCGCTGATATAGTCACAGTCGGGTGCAACGCGGCACAGGATGCGGATCAGCGAGTTGATTGCAAGCTGTCCATCATCGACGACCAGTATCTTCATTCGTACACCCCCGCAAGTTTACCATACATGTTCCCTGTTTCAGTTTAACACTTTGTCCTTTGATTCGCAAGTTTTTTTGCACAAAAAGCCAGAAGCTCCACACTTCTTTACAAAAGGACGTTCCTTCCCCATCCGTTTCCTCATAAAGCAGCTGGCTGAAAGAGGCATCTTTCCCATTTTCATTTCCGGCAGTCAAAGCAACTATACAAGATACTCTGTGCCATCCAGTCCGGTCAGTTTTTGTGCTGTCGTTTGTCCCACACGGGTGCAGAGCCGCTCATACGCCTGCCGCATCCGGGTCGGGCGCGAGGTGCAGTTGTGTGCATCGGAAGAGACCGCGTCCACCAGCCCGGTCTTGATCCAGTGCTCCAGCCGCATCCACTGCCAGAAGCCGCTGTCCAGCACAGCCGAACAGTTGATCTGGCAGCGCAGCCGGTACTGCTCATGCAGGCGGGCCAGCAGGCCGTGCTGCGCAAGGCAGGGATACCGCTCAATGTGGGCCACCAGAATGCGGTAGCCCGCACCCGTGATCTCCTGCAGAGCCGTTTCCAGCTCCTTTGCCGTTATGTTCGGCACAAATTCCAGCAGCACCCAGCCGGTATCTCCCAAGGTCAACAGCTGGCGCTGGACTGCCGCATATCCCGTCGCAGGGGTATACAGCAACTCAGAGCCGTGCTCCAGCTTCAGGTCGTAGCCTTTTTGTGTGCAGTATGCGCGGGCCAGCGCCAGATGCCGGTCATAGACTTCCTGCGGGAAGTGTTCCATGCCCGGCGTACTGTGCGAGGTAGCAAACAGGTGCCGCACACCGTCTGCTGCCGCTGCATCCAGCATGGCATACATTTCTTCTCTGGTCTGCGCACCATCGTCCACGCCGTAGACGAAGTGCGCATGATAATCCGTAAAGCCGCTCATTTCTTTTCCGCTTCGTGGCTCCGTTTATAATACTTTCTGTAATAACCGTACTTTCCATACTTTGAGTAGGATTTGTAGTACTTGCGGCCCATATAGTTGTCGTAGTCCACCTGATTGAGCACGGTGCCCAGAATGGGGCAGCCGGTCTGCTCGATTTGCTGCTTCACGTCCAGCAGCTCCTGACGGCTCACATCGTTGTAGTTCACTGCGATCAGGGTGCCGTCACATGCCTTGGCGATCTCCGCCGCATCGATGACCACGCCCACCGGGGGTGCGTCCACAATGACGTAATCTGCCATTCTGGCCAGCATATCCAGCAGTTCGGCAAAATGGCTGTTGGTCAGCAGCGCCAGCGGGTTGGGCACATCGCGGCCCACCGGCACCATGATTGCGTTGGGGATGTCGGTCTGGTAGATGACCTCATCCATGCCCACCATACCGGCCAGAAAATGGGAGAGGCCCTTGCCGTCGCTGCGGCCATCCTCATATTTCAGGCCGTAGTCACTGTTGACCATGCTGCGGCGCAGGTCTGCGTCCACCAGCGCCACCTTGATGCCGCGCTGTGCCAGCGTGCGCATCAGGTTCATGGACAGATAGCTCTTGCCCTCTGCAGCATGGCAGCTGGTGATCATGATCTTTTTGACACTCGCACCTGCAAAGGAGAGGTTGGTGCTCAGGGTATTAAAGGCTTCATTTCCCGCATAATCCAGAGCCGGAAATTTTGTGATCTTCAGCTGTTTCATGCTTTCCTCCCAGAGCTGCCACCCACACGGCGGCGGACATCATTGGCAAACCGCTTGGTGCGGCGCTTGAACTCGCTTTTCTCTTTCGGCTGTTCGCCAGCATCGGCCAGCGGGATCGATGCCAGCACCACCATGCCGGTATACTTGCGGATATCATCGGCAGACTTGTAGGTATCGTCCAGCATGGTCCGCAGCACCACCACGGCGCAGGCCAGCACAAAGCCCACTACAAAGCCCAGCAGGATGTTCTTGGCCTTGTTAGGGCTGAACGGGTTCTCTGGCACACGCGCAGAAGACATCAGGGTGGGCTCGTCCGTCTTCATCTTTTCCGAGATGTACTTTGCGCCCACATCCGCATACTCGTTTGCGATCGCTGCTGCTTCTTCCGGATCCGGGTTCGTGACCGTGATATCCAGCATACGGGTGTCGCTGGTGTTGGTGACAGACAGCATACTGGCCATATCGGTGTAGGTGTAATCCAGATCCAGGTTGCTGATGACCTTTTCGTGGACTTCCCACATTTCAAAGACCTTGATGTAATCGCTGGTCAGCTCGCTGCCGACCTGCAGATCGGAGAAGTTCAGCACCGAATCATTGCGGCTGACCACATAGATGGTAGCCGTTGCCTTGTACATCGGCGTTACCAGAAAAAACGTATAAAGCGCCATCAGTACGGCACCCACCACAGCCGTGGCTGCAATGAGCGTCCAGTGGGCCAGCAGGCCCATGAACAGTTCCAGCAGATCAATGGTATCTTCTCCCTGCTCCGGCTGTGCCGCCAAAGCTGTGCGCTCCTTCACAAAAGTATCTTGCTGCACGATTTCACTCCTTACCTATAATACTGCATAATATTGCCGCCCATGCGGCCCGGGCATTGTGCCCTTTCCTCTATTTTTCTGAATCCTATACGCCAAAAATGCGGCGTTCCCTTTTTCATCAGGGAGCACCGCAGAACATTTCTAGTTCTTAGCCCTCAATGGTCTTCACGGCCACCAGAACGAAGTTGGAGCCATAGAGCTTGACCTGACGGCCCTTCAGGTTCACCACGATCTTGCCATCCACGACCTTACCGGGCACAGTATAGTAGGTATAGGTCACAGTGCCGTCTGCCTTCGTCTTGGGCACAGCCACCAGAACGGTAACTTGCTCGTTGTCCTCGTAAGCAGCCTCAATGACCTTGGACTCAATGGTCAGCTTAACATTTGCAGCGTCGAGCAGGTTAGAGGTCTGCATCTCAAAGGCCTGCGTTACAGTAACATCTATAGTCGTCTTCTTTTCTTTCGAAGCGCCCGCAGCCTTCTGCAGGTCTGCATCAGAAGTGATGTCCTGCAGGACTTTCTCAACCTGAGCGGTATCCTCCTTGGCAGTGACCTTCACATCGCTGATAATGCCCAGAACACCGGTGACGGTAGCAGAACCGCTGGCCTTGACCTCATCTGCCACAGTCTTGCTGGGCGTTGCTGCCAGAACAGACACACCCATGCCCACGACCATAGCAGCGGTCAGAACAGCGCTGATAACTTTCTTCATAATGAAGATCTCCTTTCACTTCAAGCCGCACCCCCCAAGATGCTGCTTTCTATCGCAAATGCTTTTCAACATTTACATCATTCTTCAACAGGCTCCCAGAACAGCGTCAGAACCGCTTTCTGGACGGAAGCTTCGGTCGGATAGAACTCGGTGAATCCGTCCTCTGCCACCTTGTGCTCACCCTCCAGTGCAATGGCAGGTTCCACAGTATCATCCTTTGCGGCCCACACCTCATTGACCAGCTGACCCTTTGCAAGGTCGGTGACCAGATAAGGCTGCAGCGCATCGTACACCTGTGCGGTGAACTGCTGATCCTGCTGTACCCTGCTTTCCAGCTGTGCGGAAAGCTGTGCAAGATACTCCTCCTGCCGCACCATGCGGGCTTCGTTGGTACCCTCGCCAATATCCATGCGCCTGCGCACAAAGATCTCGGCCTGATCGCCCTGCAGTGTCAGGGTAGCTCCCTTGGTCATGGCCGGGTCTGCTGCGGAGAAATCATCCTCCAGCGTCACGGTCACACCGCCTGCCAGATCGTTCAGCACCGAGATGCCGTCCAGACTCATAGCCAGATAGAAATCAATGTTTTCCCCCTGCAGCAGGCGGGACACTGCATCACGGGCATAGCCGCAGCTTTCCTCCTTGCCATCGCCAAAGCCATGTGCAAGGCTGATCTGCATCTGAGTGGTGCCCACCGGATTGCCCAGCATGCCCAGCACCGTCACCTCTGCCATGGTGTCGCGGTCGATCTTGAGCTGACGGACAGTCTTGTCTTTGCTGTCTATCACAATGAGCCGCTGAAAATCCGCCTGACCGCCCTGATAAGAGCCTTCTGCTTCCACCTCGCTGTCGTGGTCGATGCCCATAACAAGGATGGTGGTCAGGTCTGTGCGCCTGCGGTAGGTCACGCCGTCCACTTCCATGGTCTCAGCGGTCTCCTGCGGCAGCTCCGTCCGGGTCTCCGGCTTTTGGCTGCGCTTTTCCAGCCAGCTTCCGCCCACAAAAAGCAGTACAGCTGCCAGCACCAGCACAGCCAGCGCAGCAGCGGCACCACGATGTTGTTTTTGTCTGTTCAAGCGGGTAAGTTTCCCTCTTTTCTTCGGAATATAGTTTTCTGCGGGAAGGTCTTTCCATTGCCACAGAAAGATATTCCTTGGCTTATTATAGCGTCACAGGTGTGCAACTGTCAATGTATTTTCGTTATTTTCCGGCAGGAAATTTCGCATTTTCAGCCTTTAGGGAGCCACAGATAAACACAAACCCCGGCCATGCAGAGTTCATCCGCACAGCCGGGGCCAATTGGTATTTTATTTGATATCCAGTTCAGGCGGCACATCGATCTGGTCCGAGACATACTTGCCGTTCTTTTTGCGCTGCCGCACGCACTCCGTCAGCAGATATTCGATCTGCCCGTTCACCGAGCGGAAGTCATCTTCGGCCCAGGCGGCAAGGGCATCGTAGAGCTTCGCGTTCAGGCGCAGGGGCACCTGCTTTTTTGGTTCTGCCATCAGTACAGGCTGCCGCTGTTCACGATGGGCTGGGCATCACGGTTGCCGCACAGCACCACCAGCAGGTTGGAGACCATTGCCGCCTTGCGCTCGTCGTCCAGCTCCACTACCTTGTTCTCATTCAGGCGTTCAAGGGCCATTTCCACCATGCCCACAGCACCGTCCACGATCATCTTGCGGGCATCGATGATGGCGCTTGCCTGCTGGCGCTGCAGCATCACGGCCGCAATCTCCGGCGCATAGGCCAGATAGGTGATGCGGGCTTCCACTACCTCGATGCCGGCCTCGGCTACATTCTTCTGGATCTCGTCCCGGATGCGGGCGGCTACCACCTCCGAGGAGCCGCGCAGACTGCCCTCATCGGCTACGCCGTCGCCGGTGGTATCCACATTGGGAGCCACATCATAGGGGTAAATGCGCACCACATTGCGCAGAGCGCTGTCGCACTGCAGGGAGAGGTACTCCTTGTAGTTGTCCACATTGAATACGGCCTTTGCGGTATCGGTCACGCGCCAGATGACCGCAATGCCGATCTCCACCGGGTTGCCCAGACAATCGTTGATCTTCTGGCGGGAGTTGTTGAGGGTCATCATTTTGAGCGAGATCTTCTTGCTGGTCGATTCTGCGGTCTGGGAACTGCTGTTACCTGCCTTAAGCAGGGCCGCCATGCCGGTTTCGCCGCTGTTCACATCGCCGCTCTGGCTCAGTTTGGTGCCAGCTGCCGGGTTCACCGCGGTGCAGAAGGGGTTCACCCAGTAAAACCCCTGTCCCTTCAGGGTGCCGATGTAATCGCCGAACAGGGTGAGCACCAGTGCTTCCTGGGGCTTTAACACCTTCAGGCCGCAGAGCAGGAAGATGCCCGCCACCCAGTATGCGATGGACAGGATCGTGAGCAGGATGCCCGGAAACAGGCTTTCGTCCAGCAGAATGATGCTGTAGAAAAACAGCAGGACGGTAACAGCATAGCCCAGCAGGGTGAGCAGCAGCATGACCATGCCGTTCTTTTTGGTCTGCAGAATTTTCTCTTCCATAACAGTTCCCTCCTTCACAGGGTGCGGAAGTATTTCTTTGTGATATCAAAATCATATCACTTTATATCATTCTTGTCAAGTCCTCCGCAGGCAAAAAAAGAGCCGCCGCACAAACACTGTGCAGCAGCTCCTTTTTGTTTCTCTTTTTATAATGTAAGGGGCACTTGCTCTCAGGCGAAGGTCAGCACCACCTTGCCAGCGCCGCTGTTGCGGTCTGCAAGGGTATCGAATGCCTTCTGGAAGTCCTCGGCCTTGAACACATGCGTGGTGATCTCATCGACCTCTTTCAGGTGGTCAGGCAGGATCTTGACCACCTCGGGGAACTTCTGGTACTGATGACGGGTACCCAGAATGGTCAGTTCCTTTGCATTGATCTCCTTGAAGTTCACGGGGATCGGCTCCTTGCCAAAGGTCATAGCCACCAGACGGCCTGCGGGAGAAAGCTGGCTGGTTGCATGTGCCAGCAGTGCGGGAACGCCTGCGGCCTCAAAGATCACGTTGACACCCTCGCCGTCGGTCAGTTTGTTGATGAACGCATCCAGATCTTCCTTCATCGGGTTGATGCTGTAATCTGCGCCAAAGTCCTTTGCCATGGCAAGGCGGCTCTCGTTCGGCTCAGACACGATCACGGTAGCGCCGCGCGATTTTGCAATGTTGGCAACGATCAGGCCGATGGGGCCGCCGCCGTGCACCAGCACCACATCGCCGGGGCGCACATCGCCGCGCCAGTTTGCCTGCAGGCCAATCGTGAACGGCTCGCACAGAGCAGCCTGCTGATAAGTCATCTTGGAAGCATCGTACTCATACACCTGGCTGCGCGGCATGACCACATATTCCTGAAAAATGCCGTCCACGATGCAGCCCAGAACCTTCAGTTCACGGCAGACATTGTGGTGGCCGCAGCGGCAGGCATAGCACTTGCCGCAGTAGGTGATAGTGGGCCAGCACCTTTTCTGTGGCCCACTTCTCACCGGCAACGGCGGCTTTGATTGTTTCATAGTCCAGCAGCTTTTCTTGTCCGTCCATCCTGATACCCCCGTCAGATTGATTTTTTCCATGATACCATATCTGGGAGTATGGAGCCAGAGAAACCGGCGATTTTCTGCTGGTAAATTCTACGCATTTAGAGCGGCACTATGGCGGGGATAGGATAAAACACTCACATACCCCGCCGACTATGCGGGAAAAGCCTTGAAATATAGGGCTTTTTAAGGCCCTAAATGCGTAGGTTGGTGCTTTGTTGCGATATGCTCCACGGTTACGGTGTATTGTTCATATTCTGTTTTCGGGAATCTTTATGAAATCTTCAAAATTGCCCGGTATGCTATCCGTAAAATCAAAGAAAGGACTTGATTATATGGATATGATTTTGAAAACGACTGACCTCTGCAAAAATTTCAAGGGGCAAATGGCGGTAAACAATGTGTCACTGAACATCCGGCGCAACTCAGTTTATGGTCTGCTGGGGCCGAATGGGGCTGGCAAATCCACGATCTTAAAAATGCTCACCGGCATTTTGCGCCCCACATCGGGAAGCATCGAGTTTGACGGCCACCCGTGGAAGCGGAATGATCTGGAGCATATCGGTGCTTTGATTGAGATGCCCCCGCTTTACGAAAATCTGACTGCATACGAAAATCTCAAAGTCAGAACTACATTGCTCGGCCTGGACGATGCACGAATTAACGAGGTATTGCAAATTGTCCAGCTCACGAATACCGGCAAGAAACGGGCCGGGCAGTTTTCTCTTGGTATGAAGCAGCGGCTTGGTATTGCTATTGCATTGCTGAACAGTCCCCAGCTTTTGATTCTGGATGAACCGACTAACGGCCTTGACCCTTTAGGGATTGAGGAACTTCGAGAGTTAATTCGCTCTTTTCCCTGCAAAGGGATTACAGTTATTTTGTCCAGCCATATTCTGTCAGAAGTCCAGCAGATTGTAGATCATGTGGGTATCATTGCTGGCGGCGTCCTTGGATATGAGGGAGAGCTTCGCGCCGGTGAAGATTTGGAAAAACTCTTTATGGATGTTATTCGCAGAAATGGTAAGGAGGGATATTAAATGGAGATAGCATATTCATCGGAGATGTCCAGCGCATGACCGGGCAGGTGGCTCAGCGTGATGACTTTATAGCCGCGTTCCAACAGCAGTTCCGGGATGCCCATGTTCAGGATGGGGTCGGAAACGCCGTAGTTGCGGGTGATGAGCACCAACACTTTATCGTCCGGTCTCAGGGTCGCCAGCAGAGCTTTGCCCTGTTTTTCCACGGCGGCGGTATGGCGGCGCACCGCCATGGCACCACTGAGCAGAGCTTTGGCAATGGATGCGGCTGCCGTCTGCATATAGACGCAGCCGTAGTTGTGTTTCACACGGCTCTTTTCGTGCTTCATCGTGTGGATGGTGGGCAGGAAGATATAATCTACTTTTTGGTCGATGAGCTGCTGCATATGGCCGTAAATAAGTTTGACCGGGTAGCAGGTCTCCCCTTGTGCGGTCTTCTGAGCCAGCCGGATCGTTTCCTCACTGGTGGGGTCAGTCAGGACGACATTGAAGCCCAACGAGGTAAAGAAGGCATTCGTCATCGGGAAGAACTTGTGAATCATCAACGCAAAAGGCACACCTACGGTCTTTTTACGTGGGTCACGTTTGCCAGTGTAACCCTCCAAAAGCAGTTTGTCTGCCTGCTTGTAGAAGTCAATATTCTTCTGAATCTCCGCACTGCGGCTGTCCTCTGCGTCCTTTGCCGGGCTGTCAAATCCCACAAATCGACTGAGTGCGTCGCCCACAGCTTCCTGTGCCAGCAAAGCCGCGCCATACGCACCACTGATGGAAAAGACCGGGCTGACCTGTACACGGTCGCCGTATGCGGATTGGAATGCCGCCACAATGCCGGGGTTGTAATCGACACCACCCTGCAAAACGATGTGCTGCCCCACAGGTTTAGAACCAACAACTTTATGCAGATAGTTCTGTACGATGGAGTGACAAAGGCCTGCGGCAATATCCGCCCGTGAAATACCTTCAGCGGAAGCGGACGCAATGGCCGTTTCGATAAACACCGTGCACCGTTCTCCCAAGGATGCCGGATGTTCAGAGGATAAGGCTAATGGGCCAAACTCCGCCAGTGGGATGCCCATACGGGCAGCTTGTTCTTCCACAAAAGAACCGGTACCGGCAGCGCAGATCTTGTTCATCTGAAAATCCACAACTTCACCGTTCTGGATGCTGATGTATTTGCTATCCTGTCCGCCAATCTCAAACACGGTATCGACTTCCGGCACCCAATGAGCAGCTCCCTTGGCTTGCGCAGTGATCTCATCCCGGACAGCATCTGCTCCGATGCGTTTGCCGATGCGCTCTCGCCCTGAACCGGTCACACCGACTGCGGTGAACCGGATATCACCAAACCGCTGACGAATACTTGCAAGGCCTTTGCGGACAGCTCCTTCCGGGTCACCTGCGGTGCGCAGATATTGAAAGTCTACCAGTTCACCGTCAGCACCGACCAGAACAAGATCGGTACTGGTAGAACCGATGTCGATGCCCAATGCGCAGCCACTTTCTGGAATGATCTTGGTAGCGTTTGGCTCCGCAAGGCTCGTGCCGGAGCGCAGTTCCAGTTTGGGCAATGTTCCGACCATGTGGTGTGTTGTTAGTGTACGGTCCAGAGAATCATTCAGTTGACGTAACGTGAACGAGCCGGATGCTTTGAGTGCAGCACCAAGAGCCGCTTCATATCGGGCAAACTCCGGAACGATGAGTTCTTTCTCACTCAACCCGAATACATCCCGGATGGCTCGGATCACGCCTGCATTGCAGGTAACACCACCGCAGAATACCACAGGTTTACAGATCGGCAGCCGCCGCACGATGGTCACCTTATAGTTCCGGATCATGGCATAACACAACCCCAACAGGATATCCGGCGTGGAAACGCCTTCCTGCTGGCGGTGGATGATATCTGTTTTGGCAAAGACCGCACACCGACCGGAAAGGCGTGGAACACTCTGTGCCTGCTCTACCAGCGAAGAGTAATCTCCCAGCCTGCAGCCCACGCGAGACATCTGGTCTTCAAAGAACGAACCTGTACCGCCCGCGCAGTGTTCGTTGACTGAAAACTGAGGTGCGCGGCTCTGCAAGTCCGTGATGAATCGCGCGCCCTGACTGCCAATTTCAATGACCGAACCCACCTGCGGAATGATCCAGCGCACACCCTCGACGATAGCTGGGATATCGCCTAAAGAGGGAATGGCTGAATCTTGCTCCAGCAGAGCCTCCGTGTTGCTTCCGGTCACACAGAGTGAAAACGGAGTATCCATCGCCAGTTCCAACGTGGAAAGACCCTTTTTCAGGCAGACAAAAGGGTTGCCGTGATGCACCGCCATCCACTGCTTTTCAATTTCTTTATCTTTCAGCAGCACCAACTTGACCGTTGATGTACCGATATCCATTCCCAACGAAAGCATTGTGTCACTCCTTCGATATCAACCCTGAACGTTATAGGGTTTGACATTTCAAACTTTATACCGTATAATAATGATGCCTTTTAATTAGACATCTCTAACCAAGAGTTTAACACAACTACCTCGGAGTGTCCGTTGTTATGGCAACGGCAAAGTAAATTTTAAGATGGAGCAATATTATTCAATTTTACAGCAATGCGGCATGTTCAACGGCATCCAGCCACGAAAATATAGGGAAGTCCTTAGTTGCTTGAATGCGACTGTCCGTGAATATCCTCGTGGTGCGCACATCGTCGAGCTGGGTGAGCAGAGCCACAATACGGGTGTTCTGCTGGATGGCACGATGGAAGAATTTTTTTATGATGAAAATGGCAATCAAATCAGCATCTGCCGTTTTCATCCCGGAGAAATATTTGGTGCAGAACTGGCCTGTACTGGCTGGACGACAAGTCCGGTCTGTCTGCGTGCCAGTTCGGACTGTACTGTAATGCTGCTGGATTTCAGCGCATTGCTGTCACAGAAAACGCTGACCTGTCCCTGCCGGATGCAAGTCACAGCAAATCTTATGCAGGATATGGCGCAGCAGCTTCTCTTTTTTAACACCAAAGTGCGTATTTTAGCACAAAAACGGCTTCGAGATCGTCTGAAGATTTATCTTCAAACCTTGACACCCGATGAAAAAGGCTGTTACAGTCTGCCCTACACCCGGACAGAACTGGCAGATTTCCTCTGTGTGGACCGCAGTGCTCTTTCCCGTGAGCTGTGCCGGATGCGCGATGAGAGGATCCTTGATTTTTCCGGTGCAAAGATTCACCTGTTGAATCCAACGTTTTTGTATGGTTGGAACTGACAGTACTTCTAAATCTATGAAAAAAATTGTCTGCCGAATGTTTTTGTTCGACAGACAATTACTTTTTAATCTTCTAGTGTACGACTACCGGACACATTCTTCAAATATTCCTTCGGGTCGCCGTTCAGAATCAAATCCGCATAGCCCAGTGGGTCATTGTAGATAAGGTAGTCCAGTTCCGTCTGCTGCGCCATGGTCACATCCAGTGCATCCTCAACCCCGGTACAGTCAATGGAAATTTTTCTCCCATAGAATACAAAAAATCCGAACCCTTCTCCTATCGGAAAAAAGTTCGGATTTTGTTGATGTGGTGCACCTCCAGGGACTCGAACCCTGGGCCCACTGATTAAGAGAGCAAGCCGCCGGTTCGTCTCAATTTATGGAAGTTTCGAGTCATCGTTATTTTTAATCAAAGCAATGTGATTTTTTACCCGGTAATTTCTGCACCCTTTGTCCGATTTTGCAACGATTTGCACCCTTTGCACGTTTTGAAACCGTGCAAAAACCGTGCAGAAACCGTGCACTTACTCCCAGACAAACTAAAATCCACTTCATCCGACAACGACTTGACGGCATTGGTTTGGGTGGCCATTCTCTTATTTTTAGTACTTGCTGCATCACAAGCCGATTGGAAAGCATCTGACCTCATTCTCAGTATAACCCGTCGTTTTGTGTTAGAAAAAAGCAACACAGCACGATATGGTCTGTATGGCCTTGTAGTGGTATCCTTTTGCCAACAAGAAAACAACATAAAACGAAAGGAAAAACAAATGATGAAACGTATCTTTACCCTGATTGCCTCTATTGTTCTGGCCACCAGTCTACTGGCTGTCCCCTGCTTTGCCGCTGAGCCTGAAGACTTGCCAGCACCGCAGCCTGGTGTGACCGAAACGGAACAACCTGACGGTTCTGATCAGCCTGAGAATCCGGACAGACCTTCTATCCAGCCATGTGATGCTATGCCAGGAGATGGCAACTTAGCTTAAAGTAAGATCCAGATATTCTTTAGCTTCTTTTTTAACTATTTCCAATCCAACCTGATATTCAATAACTTTGCAGAGATAATACGATTGATAGTACAATTCTTTGCTGATTTCGTCATCGCCCATAAAATGTCGGCATTCCGCTTCAATTTCCAGACATCGGGGCAATACTTGGTAATGTCCATATTGAATACAGGCTTCTCGTCCTTCTTTAGCGAGTGCAGCTCCTTCCTCATAGCGACCGCACAAATCCAGTACCCGAGCATAATTATAAAGGACCAAAGGCAACACCCCTATAGATGTTATGGTTTCCTTAAAATGCTTACGCACATACTTAAGCAGCTGATAGTAGATTTCAGCTGCTTTTTTATTTTGGCCAGCATCAGAGTAAGCAAGCCCAATCTGATTGATAATTGTGATTTCATCTCTTGTATAAAGGAAACTTTCTATACTCTCTAGGTCAAAGCGGGGCACAGTCAGCTGAATTGCCTGCATTAGCAGATCGATTTGTTCCAGCGGCGTGTAGCGTCCATCTAAGCGTCCCAGAAGTACCCTTGAACGCAGGGCAAATTGCTGCGCAATTTGATCATCCGGATCTGCCAGCTTTTCAAATTGTGCAAGCTTCTCAAAGCCCTCCGGCACCTTTTCGGTCGCATTGCAGGCAACAATTTCTTTCTGAAGAGCTTCCATCTCCAGTTCATTTTTACTCAGCAGAGCAAAATAGCGGTCATCCGGCAGGCCCAGACGCTGCAAAAGGGCATTGATCCGGTTGCGGCTGGGGGTCTGTTTCCCATTTTCCAGTCGGGAAAGAGTCATAGGCTCACAGATTCCATAGCAGAGCTGCTCCTGGGTCAAACCCAGATCCAGCCGCCGCTGCTTGACGTACTCGCCAAGAAAGACATTCTTCATCCCTAAACCCTCCTATAGAAGTAATATCTCTATTATTATAAAGGATGGCACAGCGGATTTCCAGTGAACGGTTCAACTTTTACTGAAAACTTATCGTTTTGTGTTATTTTCAAGTAACTCGGCACGATATGTTGCCGGTCGGCAGGATGTGCTACAATACAGTCACAGCAAGGGATACGAACAAACGAAAGCTCCCAAGCTGAATAAAACCAAAAAGAAAGGAGAAACAAATCATGGAAGTCCTCGCTGAGAAGAAGCCCATTGAAGAACAGGTTGATTGCAATATCGACATTAATATCTTCTGCTAACAGGGTTAATTACCACTTTAATAAGGGGTTCGGATTGTTCCGGGCCCCTTATTTCGAACAATTATCCTGTAATCAGGATTTTTATATAGATAAAGAGGAGCTAATATGTATACAGTACCCAGCTATGTGACCTATCGCACGGAAGAAGATGCTATTTATATTACATCAGAATTGTATCGCAATACCGTCCGGCTGACCGATCATGGCCTGCAGAAGGAGTTCATCAATCTCACCCGTTGCGGCGGCTGTGCGGAACTGAATACGCCGTTGACACGCTATCTGCATGAGCAAGAGCTTCTGGTAACCGAGGAAGAACTGGACCATGCGCTGCACCAGGTGAGATCTTTGCTGGATAATATCTTCATGGTAACATTGATGCCGACGGAAGGCTGCAATTTCCGCTGCCCATATTGCTATGAAGATCACCATGCGGTCAGTATGACTCGTGACACACTGGACCGAATTGAGGAGTATATAACTGCACAAGCGCCGCGCTATAAACAGGTCATACTTGCATGGTTTGGAGGTGAACCTACTCTTTGCAAAGACACTGTGCTGGAAGTGTCCAACATTGTGCAAAATCTGCAGAAACAGTATGGCTTTCACTATGCTGCCAATATGACCACCAATGGTTATCTGCTGAATGACAAGCTATTTCGGCAGTTCTATCAGGCAGGGATCACCAGCTATCAAATTACAATTGATGGTTGGAATCACGACAAGACTCGGCCCCATGTATCCGGCAAAGGAACCCTGCAGACCATCATTAACAATCTGGCCTCTCTTTCCAAGTTGCCGCCGGCAGAGTATTCCTTTCATATCACGCTGCGCCACAATATTCTGGCCGACGATGAGGACTACAGTTGGTATGATTATCTGTACCGTCTGTTTGGGCATGACAAACGCTTCGCCGTACTTGTTCGTGCTGTTGGTGACTGGGGTGGTGAAGGCGTCCACAGTCTATCCATCCTTCATCAGGATACAAAAGATGTGTTGGTAGCAAAACATGTTGCATATCTGGATAAGATCGGGATGTCGTGTCATAACCACAGAAACGGAGCCCTTGCACAGGTGTGCTACGCTTCCTATCCACATAGCATGGTATTCCGGGCCAATGGAAAAATTGGCAAATGCACTGTGGCGCTTGACCACCCGCAAAACCAGTTAGGTTGGGTTGATCCCGAAAAAGGTATTGTGATCGACCCGGAGGTTAACTGCCGGTGGAGCTTTTCTGATCTGAAGCCCGAGTGTCGTAGCTGCCGGAATGTTTTGCGCTGCATGAATATGCAGTGCAAAAAGTCTGAAATTATTGATGGAAAGACAGTTTGCCTCTATAGAAAATCAGAATGTGTGTAATCAGTTAACTAACGCAAAACGATATGTTTATTCCTCATCCTGTGTGCTACAATTTGAATCAGAAAGAGCAAAGCACACAATCCACTGTTCATAGAGACAGATGGAACGATCACAGAAGAGGTGGAAATCATGAAGTATTATCTCAAAAAGTGCTGGCCCACTGTTACAGCGGCCTCCATCTGTATGGTTGTTGCCTATGGTTTGCAGGTCTGCACCAGTCTGGTACAGATTCAGATCACCCAGGGACTGCTGGACGGTGATCTGCGGGCTTTCACCATTCGGATCATTCTTCTTCTGCTGACCTGGCTGGCCGTGGTCCTTTGCCTGATTGCAGAGACCTTCTTCCAGGGCCGGGCCGTGCGCCGGATGAACAACGCTCTGCGCCGGGATATGGCAGCGGGCCTGTTGCACAAGACCCATCAGGAGTATCATAAGCAGGAGAGCGGCGAGTACCTCTCCCAGTTTACCAACGACGTGAACCAGATTGAGCAGATGGCCTGGACTCCGTTTTTCACCATCATGGGTTCTGCGGCACAGGTGGTGTTCGGCATCGTTGCACTGGCATCCATTCATTGGCTGCTTCTGGTGATTTCTCTGGTCATCGCATTGGTTATGATCTTCGTTCCTCGTCTGTTCAGCAAACGGTTGGGAACCGTTGGCACAGCCTGTGCCGCCAGCCAGGCTGACAGCGTCAGTAAAATCAAGGATCTGCTGGCAGGTTACGATGTGCTTCGCTTCTTTGGCAAGGATGAACGGTTTACCAGCGGAGTCGATGCAGCCAGCGACAGCATGGAGCAGGCCAAGTACAAACTGACCATCAACAAGGACGGCATCGGCTGTGGTCTGGCCTATGTCAGCGCCGTCTGCCAAGTGGCCGTTGTCATCCTGCTGGGTGTCCTGATCCTCAATGATATGATTCCTCTGGCCACCTTTATGGGCACCGGTACCATCTGCGCCGGCGTGTATAATGGACTGAACCAGGTGTCCAAACTTGCAGTGTCCTTCTCGGCCAGCAAGCCCTATTTCGATAAGATTACCATCCATGCCGGCGAGGCGCAGCTTCCTGATTTCGGTCTGCCTACCCTGCAGGAAGGCATTACGGTCAAGGATGTCTCTTTCGGCTACGATGAAAAGAAGCCGATCCTGGTCCACATGAACGCGGAATTCAAGAAAGGCGGCAAATACGCCCTCACCGGTCCCTCCGGCTGCGGCAAGAGCACCCTGCTGAAGATTCTTCTGGGCTGGCTGCCCGGCTACCAGGGCAAGGTCCTTTATGACGAGAGAGACGTGCGGGATTACACGCCCGAGCAGCTCCAGCAGAAAATGAGCTACATCGAACAGAATGTGTTCCTGTTCAATACCACCATCCGTGAGAACATTACCCTGGGTGAGCACTTTACCGACGAGCAGATGGAAAAGGCACTGCGTGACAGCGCCCTGGCAGGCGACCTTGCCAATATGCCCAAGGGTCTGGATACGCCGGTGGGCGAGGAAGGCAACGCCCTCTCGGGCGGCCAGAAGCAGCGCGTGGCCATCGCCCGTGCTCTGATCCATAACCGCAGCATCCTGCTGGTGGATGAGGGCACCAGCGCCCTGGACCAGAAGAACGCCGACATCGTGGAGAAGAGCCTGCTGTCCAACCCTGACCTGACCCTGATCCTGATTAGCCATCACCTGAGCGACGAACGTAAAGCCCAGTTCGATCATGTGTACGAGTTGACGCCCGCATCTTCTATTGTCTGAAACCGGGAAGCAACGCAATAGCCGGAAGAATCCAAAGAAACCGTGCCGGGGTTTCGTGGCACACGACTTTGTTTGCAAAGTCTAGTGTGTTACACCTTGGTTCCGGCTGATGCGGAAAAGGGACTGCGAGCAGCTCCGGCAAGCACCTATTCTGCGGCAGAAGGATGCGCGGATGGGGATGGCAGCTAATGGTTTCTGCCCACCCAGCGCAGGCTTGCAGAGGAACCAATGGTGTACGTTCTCCTTCCTGCCGCAGCAGCGTTTTTCCCTATAAGCCGCAAGGTAAATAATCAGCGTCTGTATTTGCCCCGCATCCCGGCCTTTGTGCGGTGCTTTAACATAGAGGATTTATTGAACACTCGCAGCAAGGTCATCTGTTCTTCTTTCGTCAGCTTGGAATAGTCGATGCCGATCTGTCCCATCAGGACATTCATCTTCTTTTCCAACGGAGAACCTTCAAACTTCTGTGCATTTTCAAGCTGCTTCCTCGCTTGCTCGACCGCTGCGCCGTCCGACGTGGTCTTATCGGTCCCATGTGCCGCTTTGATCTGCTTCAGGATCGCCGCCAGCTCATCATAGAGGATCTGCCCGAAATATTCGTCCTCGTTGATCTGCGCCGCCTTCAGCGTCCGCATGGTCAGGTCCTCTGCATCGGCATGGTATCGCTTTTCCAGTTCCTGCCGGGTGGCTTCCACCATGGCATTCATATCCCGGATGCGGTCACTGACCAGACCGTCCACACAGATCTCAAGGTCGGTCATCCACCGGGAAAAATCGGGATGTTCCAAAAGTTCACACAGCAGCCGATGATTGAAATTCCCATTCCTTAATACGTCCACTGCGCCATCGCTCAGATGCAAGTCCGAAAGGACTGCATCTGGGCGTTTTTTGTTTTCCGTCACGCCCAACAGGTAGTCCGTGGTCACGCCATAGAACTCAGCCAGCGTTGTCACCGCATAAATGCTGAGGTCGGTCACATCGTCACTCTCGTATTTCGACAATGCCGATTTGGACAGACCCGTCTGCTCTGCCAGCGTTTCCAGCTTCAGACTCCGCTCCACACGCAGGTCTTTGAGCCGTTCTCCCAGTGTCAGCTTGATGTTCATGGTCGCACCTCCGATGTTTTTTGCACAGTATACCACTTCCAGCGGTTCCTGTCCATAAGCGTGGAATTTTGCAGTTTCTGCACCTGTTTTCCGACATTATGGATATACGGCACAGCGGCCATTGCGGTGCTATCCTATAGACAGAAAGAAAACATAGTAACTCCCCAGCAGCGAACATATTAAGGGCTTCCCGCGAAAGCCCTCTGAAATATCTTTCATTATAGGACCTTGAGAACAGAATGACCGTCCGAACCGCCCAGACCGCCAAGACCTCCCATCGGGGGAGCGAGCGCCCTGCATGGGGCCGACACAGAGTCCAAAAAGATTTCCTGTCGGGAGGCAGCAAGGGAGACCGGCTTCACCGAAGTTCCCATTTGGGGGACCCCGGTGACTTTGAACGTGGCAGGGATCAAAACGATCCGTGCCAAAACCTTTGACCAAAGGAGAAATTTTGAGTTTATATCAAAAGATCAAGTCCGCCATCACCGTTCGGCAGGTGGGAGAGATGTACGGCATGGAGCCCGACCGCCATGGCATGGTGTGCTGTCCGTTCCATTCTGACAGCGACCCCAGCATGAAGCTGAACGACACCTATTATTACTGTTTTGGCTGTGGGGCCAACGGAGATGCCATCGACCTCACCGCCAAGCTGTTTGACCTGAACCCCCGGCAAGCCGCCGAGAAGCTGATAAATGACTTCGCGTTTGCGAAGCAATGCAGTCCCCAGTGGGGACTGCAAGTGACAGAGCGGTCTTGCGTCAGCAAGATGGAGGGGCCCCGCCCCGACAAGCTCTGGCTTGACCCGGATAAGCCGCCCGCCAATTCCATCGCTTTGCCGCCGCCCAAGCGCGGCCTGACAGACGAGCAGTGGGCAGACATCGCCTACTGCCTGCGGGTGCTGACCGATTATCTCGACCTGCTGCACGACTGGCGAGAGCGTTACAAGCCCGCCAGCCCGGAAGAACCGCTGGACGAGCGGTTCGTGGAAGCCCTCCACATGACTGAGACCATCGAGCACCTGACGGACTGCGTTGCATTTGGGACGCCCCAGCAGAAGGCCGCTACCGCCGCACAGCTGCTGTCCGGGTCGTACCTGCTGATGCTGGAGGAGCGCACCGACCGCCTTGCTCTGGCAAAGTGCGCCTGACGATTCATTCACCTAAAGTGGTGCTTATCATTATGATAATCACCACTTTACTTTTTTAAAGGAGAACCACCACATGAAGAAAAACATTTCCCGCAACCCCTTATGGCCGGACTGGTACAACGGCAAGAAGATCGATGAAGTCCAGTTTGGCCGCGCCTTTCTGGAACAGTGGCCGCTGAAATGCGTCAACGGTACGCTGTACACGCTGGACGGTCCGGTGGAGGACGAGAGCGAGATCAAGCAGCGCATCTTGGAGAACATCGAGGAATATGTCACCTCCGGCCTGTCCAAAAAGGTCACCAACATTCTGGAGACCATCAAGCTGCTGGCCTTTTCCGACCCGTTCCCCATCGAGCAGGACTGCATCCACCTCCAGAACGGCGTGTACCATCTGCCGGACGGCTCTTTTCAGGAGAGCCGCCTGTTCTGCCAGAACCGCCTGCCTGTGAGGTATGACCCCAAAGCCGCCAGCCCTGACCGCTGGCTGACCTTTCTGCACGAGCTGCTGGACGATGCCGACATCCCCACCTTGCAGGAGTATCTGGGCTACTGCCTGATTCCCAGCACCAAAGGGCAGAAGATGATGCTCATCGTTGGCAAGGGCGGCGAGGGCAAATCCCGCATTGGGCTGGTGCTCAAGCGGCTCATGGGGGATGCCGCCAGCAATGGCAGCGTCCAGAAAGTGGAGAATAACCGTTTTGCCCGCGCCGATCTGGAACGCCGCCTGCTGATGATCGACGACGACATGGACATGAACGCCCTGCCCAAGACCAACTATATCAAGACCATCGTGACCGCCGAAGCCAAGCTGGACTTGGAGCGCAAAGGTGTCCAGAGTTACCAGCGGGACATTTATGCCCGGTTCCTCTGTTTCGGCAACGGTGCGCTGACTTCGCTGTACGACCATTCGGACGGCTTCTTTCGCCGCCAGCTCATCCTGACCACCAAGGACAAGCCCACCGACCGCACGGATGACCCTTTCCTTGTGGAGAAGATGTGCGCCGAGTTAGAGGGCATCCTGCTCTGGTGTCTGGAAGGGCTGCACCGGCTGGTGCAGAACAACTTCCGCTTCACGGTCAGCGAACGAGCCGCCGCCAACGTGGACACCATCAAACGCAGCAGCAACAATGTCATCGACTTCATGGAATCCGAGGGCTACTTCCGCTTCAAGGCGGACTACTCCATCAGTTCCAAGGAGTTCTACGACATTTATAAGCAGTGGTGCGAGGACAACGCATGCCACAGCGTATCGGCGATCCGTTTCAGCGCCGAACTGCGCCAGAATGACCGCCGCTATAACCTTGAAGCCACCAACAACATCTATCTGCCCGGTGGCCGCAGGGTGCGGGGTTTTGTAGGCATCGAACCGCTTGTCCACCCCTGCCCGTAAAAAGTGCATTTTTCACAGAAGAAGTTCGTACAACCTGTACGGTCTGTACTTGTACGCATCTGTACGGCGAATTAAAGCGTTTTAAAACGTGTTATCGTTTATATTTCGCATTTCCGTACGTCGTACGAACCGTACAGGTTATTTGAAGTCCGTACGCGATTTTTTCAGATGCGTACGGAGCAATCAAGTTCGCATTGTGCGAACTTGATTGTAGCTCTCCCGCAGGAGGCGTTCCCCCTCGGAGAGTCCTCGAAGAGCCCACTACACTTTGCAGCCCATAGGGATGAAAGTGTTATAGTGGGTTATTACACTTCCGAAGAAGTGCATCTTCGTTCCCCGTCACCTTTCGATGAACCTTGAAAGGAGGGATGCCCTTTGGCAAGAAACGATGGCGTTGACCGCACCAGTGTCCGGAATCTCGCCGTTTCGGACAAGGCCGTTGGCAACACCCAGCAGCACAATGAGCGTGAAAAGGACAGCTATCGGAACCCCGACATTATCCCCCAGCGCACTGCATGGAACGTCCACTTCAAAAAGCCAACTGCCAGCTACACCGACCTATTCGCCCAACTGGAAGCCGCCGGAACCATCTCCACGCGCGGCTTGAAGCCGGATGCTATCCACTACTGTGAACTTGTCTTTGATGTCAACTCTGCCTACTTTGACAATCACGGCGGCTATGAGTTCGCCAAGCAGTTCTATGAGGATGCCTACAAAGCAGCCGTTCAAATCGTGGGCGGTGAGCAGTATATTCTCTCGGCTGTCATGCACGCCGATGAAATCAACCGCGCCATGACCGAAGCATTAGGCCGGGAGGTCTACCACTACCATCTTCATGTGGTCTATGTGCCTGTGGTGGAAAAGCAGATCCTGTGGTCGAAACGCTGCAAGGACAAGACACTGGTCGGTACCGTCAAGGAGACTGTCATGCAGGTCAGCCGAAGCAAGAAGTGGGCATCCAGGCCCCTGCTGGACGATGCCGGGAAGCCTATCCTGCAAAAGAACGGCAAACCAGTCCTGAAGAAGTCGTACAGTGTCCTGCAAGACGATTTCTTCAACTATATGCGCAACGCCGGGTACACGGATGTAGAGCGCGGTGAACGCGGCAGCACTGAAGAACACCTGACCGTCACCCAGTTCAAAGTCCAGCGGGAGCAGGAGCGTCTGGACAGCCTGACTGCACAAGCCGACGAACAAGCACAGTCGCTTGCTAAAACCAGTCAGACCCTCTCCAAAAAGGAGAAGGAACTTGCCGCTGTGCAGAAAAAGGCCACACTCACGAAAGAAGCCCTCATTCATGCGCGTGATCTGGATTATATCGGCAAGCGCACCTTCCTCGGCAACTACTCGCTGACCGAAGAAGAATTTTCCAAACTGAAAAAACAGGCTGACCACGGCTATATGATGGACGTAGAGAACCGCCGCCTGAAAGAAGAACTTTCCACCGCCAAGAAGGAAGCCATTCATTGGAGCAACAAGTACCACGACCTGTGGTACGATGTAAAGCCCTATCTGGATGCGCTCCACCGTGCTCCTGAACTGGTGCGCGGTTTTCTGGAAAAGATTCTTGCTCCCAAGCAGGAGCGCACCATGAATGTGCCACAGCGAAACCGCAAGCGTGGGCAGGATGTAGAACTTTAAGCTGAATTTTTAGATGATATGACAATATAAGGAGCAATGCTTATGGATTTTGACCGTAATTCTATGACCGTCCCTGTGCAATCTTCCGATTATACGAATAAGTTCTTGCAAAAGGACTCGAATCTCACTACAATGGAGGTGGTCACTCAAACCAATGCCGTCAAGTCTCCGACTGACAGCCCAGCAACCACGAAGCTGGTGTACACGGTGGAAGAGATCGCACGAATGCTGGCCATCAGCCTGCGCTCTGCTTACAACCTGTGCAACAGCACCACCGAATTCCGTGTCCTGCGGGTAGGCGGAAGCATCCGTGTACCGAAAGACAGTTTCGATGCGTGGCTCTACCGGGCAGCTTGATAAGGAGGCAAACAGTATGGCATATATTACGAAGCGCGGCAACTCTTACAGCGTCCGATACACTTATGAAGATGAGCACGGCAAGAGCTGCGACAAATGGGAGAGTTTTCCCACAAAAGAGGAGGCAACAAACCGAAAAAAGCAAATCGAGCATGAACTGGCGGCTGGTACTTTCCTGATTCCGTCCTCTGTGACGGTAGCAGAGTTCCTCATGGATTGGCTGCCCAAGCAGTGCAGCAAACACAAGTGGGCACCCAAAACCTACGAATCCAACCTTTCCACCATTCAGAACCTTATTATCCCCTATATCGGCAGCATGGAGATGCAGAAACTCAAGCCCTACCACATGGAAAACCTCTATACGACCCTGAGCAAAACGCCCTGCGGTTCGTATATCGAGGGAAAGAAGCAAGAACTGACCGAAAAGCAGAAACAGCGGTTTCTTTCCGGCACGACTATCCATGAGGTGCACCGGCTGCTGGGAACAGCGTTCCAGTATGCCGTGGAGTGGGGAATCCTGATTAAGAGTCCTGTTCCCGTGGACAGCCCCAAGAAGTCCACGCAGGAGCGCTCCATCTGGACGGTAGAGGAAATGCGGGCGGCTCTGGACAGCATGGATGACCCTATCCTGCATCTGGCAGTCCACCTCACACTGGTGGGCGCACTGCGAGAGGGCGAGATCGTAGGTCTGACCCCAGAGGATATTGACTTTGACGCTGCGGACGGCATCGGAACATTCCGTATCAACAAATCCATGCAGCGAGTGCGTAAAGAAGCCCTGAATCAGGTAGACGACGGCTGCATCATCAAGGTATTCCCGGACAAGCTGGAACGCAGCACCACTTCTCTCATCCTGAAAAGCACCAAAACGGCGTCCTCCTGCCGTACCATCTTCATGACCTCTGCTCTGAAAGAGGAACTGAAGAAGTGGCTGAATCAGCTGGCGGCAGACGAGATGAAAGATCCGGCACGCTACCATGACAGCGGAATGCTGTTCCGTCTGCCCAACGGTCTGGCTGTGGAGCCTGTGCTGATTCGCAAAAAGTTCCTCAAATGGCAGGATGCACACCCGGAGTTCCCTCGTATTGTGTTCCACGGTCTGCGGCATTCCAGTGCGACCTATCAGCTGATGATCTCCGGCGGCGATGTGAAGGCCGTTCAAGGCACCACAGGACACGCTACGGCAGATATGCTGGTGAACACCTATGCCCATATCCAGCAGTCCTCTCGTGTAGAACTGGGCAGGAAGTTCGAGGAAGGGTTCTATGCTAAACAGGAAAGCCCCAGCCCGCAGGCTGTACCCGCCGCAGGCGAACCCACCATCTCCATGACGGCTCTCTTGGAATTGCTGAAGAATGCAGACCCCGAAGTAAAGGCGCAGCTCCGTCTGGCACTGCTGACCTGATGCAAAATTTACCACGCATTTCAAAGCAATTCCAGCCTATGCAGAGGATTCCTACGAAAAAGCCGACCGTGCAAAAATCGTGCATTGACCGTGCAGACCCCGATTTTTCGGGGTTACATAACAAAAAAGAACGCCAAATCTTACGATTTGACGTTCAAAATTTGGTGCACCTCCAGGGACTCGAACCCTGGGCCCACTGATTAAGAGTCAGTTGCTCTACCAACTGAGCTAGAGGTGCAAATATGACCCGTACCGGAATCGAACCGATGTTAAAGGCGTGAGAGGCCTCTGTCTTAACCGCTTGACCAACGGGCCATATAAAAGTCGGCGACTACCTATTTTCACGCGCCGTTTCCAGCGAACTATCTTCGGCACA
>OOAW01000264.1_pt1 | contig 47500 bp, 53 predicted proteins | sample 1671861 | NCBI WGS metagenome assembly OOAW01 (sample SAMN06348200, study PRJEB24527) | human gut metagenome | reverse complement strand
GTAAAACCCGCGAACTTCACACCGATTTAGCCCGTGAAGCCATCAACTACGAAGTGTTGGATGACTATCGCACTAAATACGAACCGCTGAAGGACGAACCGGTAGAACTGGTTGCCTGCACCTACTTCACGACTTCTCTGTATGACATGACTGAAGAAATCAGTTGCGACTATTCCGAACTCGATTCATTCGTGATCTTTATCTGTATGGAAGGATCCTGCAAGATGAGAGACAATGAAGGCAATGAACTGACTGTTAGTGCCGGAGAATCTATTTTGTTGCCTGCAACTACACAAGACATCACAATCACTCCTGAAGGAGGAAATGTGAAATTGTTGGAAACATACGTATAAGAGATTATTATACAGAATTAAAGTCATCCGACTTTGCTCCATTCTAGTGATGGACAAAGCCGGATGACTTTTTTTATTACCAATAGAGTAAAAAAGGCAGGAAAGTCTTTAACTATATTTATCAAAAACTTTGCGTTGAAGACACAAAAAGATTCGTTCTTTTGCCACTTGCCAAGTGGCATAATATATAAAATAACTAGTGATGCAAATGATGAACAAGAATGGATTTAGCCGGTGTGCGGAATTCTACATCGGTCGTTTGCGAAAGGAGGGACGGCATTCTACGGCGCATGTCTACAAGAATGCCCTCTTTTCTTTCAGCAAATTTTGCGGCACGTCTAACGTGTCGTTCAGACTGGTCACCCGTGAGCGTTTACGGCGTTACGGTCAGTATCTTTATGAGTGTGGCTTGAAGCCCAATACGATTTCTACGTATATGCGTATGCTTCGTAGTATCTATAACCGTGGAGTGGAAGCGGGTAGTGCCCCTTATGTTCCGCGATTGTTTCATGATGTTTATACAGGTGTGGATGTCCGCCTAAAGAAGGCTCTACCTGCTACAGAACTGCATAAGCTTCTGTATGAAGATCCCAAAACGGAGCGTTTACGTCGTACGCAAGCTATTGCTGCTCTGATGTTTCAGTTTTGTGGAATGTCATTTGCCGATTTAGCCCATTTGGAGAAGTCGGCTTTGAATCAGAATGTGTTGCGATACAATCGTATCAAAACCAAAACTCCGATGAGCGTGGAAGTGCTGAATACAGCAAAGGAAATGATTAACCAGCTCCGCAGCAAGGAAAATTCTCATCCTGACTGTCCGGATTATCTGTTTGATATTCTTCGTGGGGATAAGAAACGGAAAGATGAAAGAGGTTACCGGGAATATCAGTCCGCTCTTCGTCGATTTAATAATAATCTGAAGGACCTGGCAAGAACCTTGCATTTGCAATCTCCTGTCACTTCCTATACGCTTCGTCATTCCTGGGCAACGACTGCGAAGTATCGGGGAGTATCCATTGAAATGATTAGTGAATCATTGGGCCATAAATCTATAAAAACCACACAAATCTATTTGAAAGGCTTTGAGCTTAAAGAACGTACGGAGGTAAATAAAGGGAATTTATCTTACGTTAGAAACTGCTGTGTAGGCAGAAGTAAAAGTGTAAAGTTCTAATAATCAGAACTGATATATGTGTGTTACTTCTTAGGTAACGGAACTTAAATTTGACGCAAAGATAGACAAAAACATAAATAGTAAGCAAATATTCTTCCATTTTTTTTCGTTTTATCTAAAATATAGGAAAAAAACTATCCGAACATGAAATAAGATTATTTTCATGCCCTATACTTTTTATTGCCTAATCTCTGGATTCTTCCCGTTGAGTATTAGGCTGTTTCCTTCTTATGCCCTATTTCTATATGTGATTTCCATTTTTTGTTGAGATGTGTGCCTTGTGTATGTATTGTCCGTTACCTAAGAAGTAACGGAAGAACATGAGGTAAAAAAACATGATTTTAACAAAGCCGAAATCAATTAGTGCTGGGCCTAGCGATGGGACAGGGGAAGGCGTAGCACACTCTAAACGCTGGTATGTTGCTCTGGTTCGTATGCATCACGAGAAGAAAGTAGCCGAACGTTTAGATAAAATAGGGATTGAGAATTTTGTTCCTGTTCAGCAGGAAATTCATCAGTGGAGTGACCGGCGCAAGATGGTTGAGTCTGTCCTTCTTCCAATGATGGTGTTTGTACACGTTAATCCGAAAGAGCGCAAAGAAGTTCTAAGTTTTTCTACAGTGAGCCGTTATATGGTGATGCGTGGTGAGAGCTCTCCTGCGGTGATTCCAGATGAGCAGATGGCTCGTTTTCGTTTCATGCTCGACTATTCAGAGGAAGCTATTTGTATGAACAGCTCTCCTTTGGCACGTGGTGAGAAGGTTCGTGTTGTGAAAGGACCTCTGACCGGGCTGGTTGGTGAACTGGTCAATGTCGATGGCAAAAGCAAGATTGCCGTCCGGCTGAATATGCTGGGATGCGCATGCGTCAATATGCCTATTGGTTATGTCGAGGCTATCTGTGAGAAAAACTAATCCAGTCATCATTTATCCACCATTTACATGAATACGAAATTATCCGGTGCTTTTGCACTGATATTCTTTTTCTTCTTTCTCTCGGCTTGCCAGTCCTATAAGAAAGTACCTTACTTACAGGATGCGGAGATTTTGAAACAGGCGAATACGCAAGTTGCGCCTGTTCAGGACGCAAGGCTGATACCGGGTGATGAAGTTTCCATTCTTGTTTCCACTTCCGATCCGGTTGTTTCGCAGCCTTTCAATGCGCAAGGCAGTACGTTTCTATTGGACGATCAGGGAAATATCAATTATCCGGTTTTAGGTAAACTTCCTTTGAACGGTTTAACAAGTCGTGAAGCTGAAAACCTGATAACGGATAGACTGAAATCTTACGTGAAAGAAAGACCTACGGTAGTAGTCCGTATGTCCGGCTTTAAAGTTTCAGTTTTGGGCGAAGTGGCCTCTCCCGGTGTTTATCCGGTAGTGAATGAGCAGATCAATGTGCTCGAGGCCCTTGCCATGGCAGGAGATTTGACTATTTATGGTGTTCGTGATAATGTGAAACTAATCCGCGAAGACAAGAACGGGCATAAACAGTTTGTTACACTCAATCTGAACGACGCGGATTTGTTGTTATCTCCTTACTATCAGTTGCAACAGAATGACATCCTATATGTCACTCCCAATAAAACCAAAGCACAGAGCGCGGACATCGGAACAAGTACTACGATGTGGATTTCGGGATTTTCCATCTTAGTGTCAATTGCCAGTCTGTTGGTCAATATACTTAGATGATCCTTACAACTCTCCATATTCTTTGATACAGTTAAAACACGGACATTCCTTCATCGGATTTAAATCATGATGGCCTACAATCAATGCTTTGGGGAATCTTTTCCTCAATTCGCGGAGCAAAGCGAGCAAGGAACCTCGTTGCGCCAATGTACGTGTGTCTTGGGGATGTCCGGCAATATCCAGCCCTCCTTCGTAACAAATACCTATCGAATGGGTGTTATGGTCACGGCAGTGTGCCCCGACCTTTTCCAGAGGACGGCCCTGGCAAATTTCTCCATCGCGGGTGATGTAGAAATGGTAACCGATGTCACGGAATCCACGGTGTTGGATATGATCTTGTCGGCAAGCCTCCGCCGAAAGGAATTTTCCTTCCGGCGTGGCACTGCAATGAATGATAATCAGCGTAATGGTGCGCATGGGGCTACATACAACTTTGTACTCCGATCAGGCCTCCGATAGCGGTGGCAACGGTGATAATCACTTTGATAATGAAGCTCCATACGGAACGGGGAGAAGATGAATTACTCATGACATTGTTTTTTTAAGATTAAAAATTGGATTTAAATAAGTCCCTCACTAAATGAAGGACTTACAGGAACTAAGGAATAAGAATTAGGCAGCCGGGTCAGGTGCTTCACCGCTTCCGCCCGGATTCGGATTGGGCGTATTGCCTGAATCGGAACCTCCACCGGGGGTAGTTGGTTTCTGATATTCCGCTTGCTGCTTCAGCTGACTGTCGAGTTTCAGGTTGGTAGTCGACAAATTACCGGTGGCACGAGCTTTCAGACGCATACCAGTGATGTTTTTCTCTAACGAAAAATCTTCCAGTGTTTCAGCCGCCTTACTTCGGATGCCCACACCAAAGATGGCAAGGTCGTCGATTTTCACACATTTGCCGTCGAGCAGCAGTTCCTTGATACAGTCTACCATGTCGGAAAGCACACCTTTGATGACACCACCGGAATACGGTGAATTGTGTTTCGACATGTGTTCGGCAAGCTTGGCCAAATCAAACGTCTCGTCGCTTACTGCACGGGCGAACCACTTGCCTGCATTCAGGCCTTTTTGCTGTTGGTTTTGATAAATTTTGTAACGAATCATAAAACAATAAATTAAAGGGTTAAACATTGTGTCCGGGGGATTCTTTTCCCTTTCGACGATACAAAGATACAACCCTGAAACCCGCAGAAATCAATAGTCTACAGTTGCGCGCGATTGTTGTCAATTATACGCAGTAATGGTCGGTTATTCAATGGAAAAACGTAGGATATATGAATATGTTTTGTTATTTTTGTAACTGTAAATCAGAAACTTATTCATCATGAACGAATTCAAAATACGCGCCTACGGCCGCATGGAACTGGCTCAACTTTATTCTCCGGAACTAACTGACATTGCTGCATATCGAAAGATGAAGAAATGGATCTCTTTATGTCCCGGACTTCTGCAACGCCTGTACGACTTAGGTTACGAATCAAAGCGCCGCTCGTTCACCCCGTTGGAGGTGAGAGTGATTGTAGACGCCTTGGGAGAACCTTAGAAGAGCGGAAAAGTAAAGCACCGCTTTAGCAATCGTAAAGCTATGCTTTACCACCTCTAAAGCGCCGCTTTAGGATTCATGAAACGTCCTGTTATTATATAAATGCAAAAAATGCACTTTTTCCGAGGGCTCCCTAACACACGCACACATGCGTGCGCGTATAAACGCCTTTATCGTCTGTATTGATAAGCAATCCTTTTTTTATCAGACGGTTCAGCCAGCTAAGAGCAGTGTTAGGTTTGATTTTCATCTTTTCAGCCTGCTCCAACAACTGTGTGCGGGTGAACTGGTTGCCCATCATTTCAAAAAGTGCATCCCGGTCGGCATTGGCTCTATGTTTGACCTCTGTGGAAGGAAGAAAAGACAAGATATGTGTGGCATGACGATAGAGCGGAGTTACAAGCTCCAGCACCGCATGGAAATCTTCAGCGGTGATTGTCACATCCCAACGGGTGATAATGCCGTCTTTGATATTATCGGCGGCAATCTCCTTGTCAGGAGTCAGCAGAGGGGCGGAAGAATCCTTGAACTGATAAGGCTGGTCACATTCCAGTGCACGTATCATAGCTACTTCTGCCATGATACGGCATGTATTGACAGCCAGTCGGGCTATGGAACTACTCATTTCGTTATCGTTGGCAAGTCCCGAACGGAAAAACAGATCGGCAAAGAGGGCATTGAACTCTTGCTTTTGTTCATCAGTGAGCCGGAGCGTATGAAGTCCGTGTGTTTTCATCAGGTCCAGTTGCTTTTTCCATTCCAGACCTATGCTTGTGAAGATGGCTTCCAGATCGTTTTCGCCACTTTCAAACTGGTTGATCCATGTCCATATACCGTGCATATAATAAAACAGCTGGCGCGAGAAAAGTCCGTTTTCTGTCGAGGGAATAAGAGGCTTTACTTGCGCGGGTGTACCGGAAAGCAGGACGGAAAGATAGCTTTTCTTTACTTCCCGGTATTCCTGGTCGGTGCGCCGGTTGTACGACAGACGGTCGTGGTCGAATGCTTTGCGGAGCGTATCGCTCCAATGTCCGTATTCAGAACCGATAGCAGCGGAGATGGTATCCGCTTCGGTTTCGCAGATAAGTCCTGTGCCGTTGGCATCCATGATATTTTGCAGAATACCCGTTCCGGTGTTATTGCCCGAGATGAGGAACATTTTATTCTTGGGCATTTGAGGAGCTTCCATTTTGCAGCGCTCCTTTCCCATGGTATCGTATGCGGCTTTCTCTTTTTTGTAGGCCTTGACCTCTTCCGCTACTTGTTGGCGGATCTCGTCATGAATGGGCTCTACAAGCAGACGGATGAACGAAAGAATTCCCTTACCCGAGGCGGAAGGAGCTACAATAAAACTTTGCAGGCAAGGAGACTGGAGTTTGCCGGCGTATGGACATCTCACATATCGCTCCATGCTGGCACCTATGGCGGTCAATGCTCCGAGCAGCATGACATCGCGTTGTGTGGGGCTGGTGGCATAACTCATGATGAGCAACAGGATTTTCGGCCAGTCCGCTTCGGTGAAAGAAGGCAATGGCTGTTTCGGGTCACTCCCGTCCTGCAGCTCTTCGGACTCGTCCGTTTCCTCATTGTTCACCTTATTATACACGTGCGTGTGTGTGAGATTTTTGGACGGTGCATTTCCTGCATTTTTTGCATTTTTCCGGTGGTCCATCATTTCCTCTTTGCAGAGAGTTACACCCGCCCTTTCAGCAAGATGGAATGCAGTGCCCAGATGGACGTCTCCATGCCGGGTAGTAAGTGCGTTAGAGAATATCCGTTCGGCATGTTCCCGTTCGTACTTGGCAGACACCCGGCACAACCGATGGAAAAACTCGCGTCCCGCTTCTCCGCAATCCGTTGCGATGGCGAACGCCAGTTGTACATATTCAGCATACGTAGGGGCAATATCCGCTCCTGCAGTTTCAACCGCTTCACAGAGGCGGCATAACGATTCAATTTCGTTCATAATTTTAATTTATAGTTTTTAATATCTAATTATTTGCTGTTTCTAAACAACGCTCCCGGATCATGACTAAGAAAGCAAGACCTTACAATGTCCTTGCCGGAAAAGTCTACCCCTTTGCGTTTTTCTCCGAAGGGAACGGGTGCCCCTGTACCATAAAGCAGCACGGTGAACATCATTGCCAGCTTCATCTTTTCGATGATACTGTTTGTGTCGTTAGCCATGGGTAAATGATCGTAGGGTACGAATGCTTTCACACCCTGTCCGCTGGGACTGATAAACGTGAGTACAGGACGCAGAAGGTGGTCATTAAACAATGCGCTGCGCATTTCCACTGCCTCCTGATAGGAGTCGAGATGGTCGATATCTACCACCACCAGATGTGAAGAAGTTACAAAACATTTGCTGTTTCGACGCGAGAACGTACCACAGGGAGTCACGTATGGCAATAGTGATGCTTTTGCTGTCCGTATATCTCCGGAATTGCGTACTTGTTCGGTCAGAATTTTGAGATTCTCGTTGCAGGTTATCATTTGAAAAACTTGTTCTACGGAGACTTCGCAGGAGGGAATAAGTGTTGCAGGAGTAACAATCCGTCCCTGTTCATTTTTGATGGGAGCAATGGGAGGCATGAAATAAGACATTCTGAAATCGTTTGTCATAACATTTATATTTTTTGATTATCGCCTTGAATTTTCAAAACGCGGGGCGAAGGTAGAAATAGCTTTTAAATATGTCGTTCAGACATGTCTGAACGGATATGCATAAAATTAACATATAATACAATGTATTTAACAATTAATAAAATTATAAACATGAAAAAATTTAATCATCCCGTACTGGGCCATTTCATCGCAGAGCAGTTTGAACGTGCTCACTTGTCAATAGAGGCTATGCGTAAAGAAATCCACATGGGAAAACCCACTTATTACAAGATGATATCTGGGGAGATTTACGTCTAAGTGATTTTACCCGTCTTTTTTCCTATTACTATGACAATCTCACAAAAGAAGAGTTTCGAGCCAAAATGGTAGAATGGGGAGAACTTTATATTGAGTATAGGGAGAAAAATGAGGATATGGATGAAAATCTAAATCAAGAATAAAGTAATGCAGGAAGTCCAACGTTTTAATAAAGTCCTAAAATCTTTTGTCCTTCTAGGGGACATCATCTTATTGAACTTGCTGTTATGGGTGTTTACTTCGATCTGGGAAAGTCGGTCTCTTTTTGAGTATTCCGTGTCTCTTCTCCAGAACATGGCTTTGATGACTTTATGTTATCTGGTTTGCAACATCCGTTCCGGCGTGATCCTTCACCGTCCGGTGGTTCGTCCGGAGCAAATAATGCTTCGGGTGGCACGGAACATGATTCCTTTTGTATTGATGGTACTGGGGCTTTCGTACATATTCCATTTTGAATGTGTTAACCTGCGTCAGCTGGGAGCATTTTACGTAGCTCTCATTATCGTTATTATTTCTTATCGCCTGACGTTCCGATCTATTCTGGAGTTTTATCGCAAAAGTGGGGAAAATGTCCGAAAGGTAGTACTGGTGGGTAGCCATGAAAATATGCAGGAACTTTATCATTCCATGACGGATGATCCGACATCAGGATATCGTGTACTGGGGTATTTTGAAGATTTCCCATCAGACCGCTATCCTATGAATATTGCATATTTGGGGCAGCCGTGCGAAGCTGTTGATTATTTGACCCGTAATGCGGGAAAGGTAGACCAGCTCTATTGCAGTCTTCCTTCTGCCCGTAGTGCTGAAATTGTGCCGATTATCAACTATTGTGAGAACCATCTGATTCGTTTTTTCAGCGTTCCCAATGTCCGGAACTATCTGAAACGGAGAATGTATTTCGAAATGCTAGGTAATGTTCCGGTACTTTCTATCCGTCGTGAGCCACTTGAGTTATTGGAAAATCGTATTTTGAAACGTAGCTTTGATATTATTTGCTCGCTACTGTTCCTTTGTACCCTTTTCCCGATTATATATATCATTGTGGGACTGGCTATAAAGATAAGTTCGCCTGGGCCTATTTTTTTCAAACAGAAACGAAGCGGTGAAGATGGTCGTGAATTTTGGTGCTATAAGTTTCGTTCAATGCGGGTGAATGCTCAATGTGATACATTGCAGGCTACAGAATATGATCCTCGTAAAACCCGAATAGGCGATTTGATTCGTAAGACGAATGTGGATGAACTTCCTCAATTTATTAATGTACTGAAAGGGGATATGTCTTTAGTGGGTCCCCGTCCGCACATGTTGAAGCACACGGAAGAATATTCCCATTTGATAAATAAATATATGGTTCGTCATTTTGTAAAGCCCGGTATTACAGGTTGGGCACAAGTGACAGGTTTCCGTGGAGAAACGAAAGAGCTTTGGCAGATGGAAGGGCGTGTGCAGCGTGACATCTGGTATATCGAGCATTGGACGTTTCTTTTGGATTTATATATCATGTATAAAACTGTGTATAATGTAATCCGTGGGGATAAAGAGGCTTATTAGGTGAGGAATTGGAAATTGAATAAAGATTAAATCAATAGTTGTAAAATTACATGAGTAGGTGGTTATGAGAAAACTGAAACGATTGACTTTGGGTGCGTTACTTGCTTTTTTGCTGGTATCCTGCCAATCATATAAGAAAGTGCCTTATTTGCAGGATACGGCTTTTGTGAATGATACAGAACAGAGTGTTCGTCAGACAGGTGTGAAGGTTATGCCCAAGGATTTGTTGACGATTGCCGTATCTTGTTCTACTCCGGAACTGGCTGCACCTTTCAATCTGGTAAATTCGGGTACTGCTAGTGGAACGGAGGGAAAGACGGTAGGACAAGGAACTACATCACCTGCTCTACAGCAGTATTTGGTAGATAATCAGGGGAATATCAACTTTCCAGTATTGGGTGAGATTCATGTAGGTGGATTGACTAAACTGGAGATAGAAAATCTGATTATAGATAAGTTGAAGGTTTATTTGAAAGAAGCGCCGCTTGTAACTGTACGTATTGTTAATTACCGGATTTCGGTATTGGGGGAGGTCGCTAGTCCGGGTAGTTTTGTGGTTTCTAACGAGAAGATAAATTTGCTGGAAGCGCTCGCCATGGCAGGTGATTTGACCATTTATGGTATGCGTGATAATGTGAAATTGATCCGGACAGAGCAAAATAACAAGCAGGAAATTATTACTATGGATTTGAATAAGGCTGAAACGGTACTGTCTCCTTATTATCAGTTACAGCAGAATGATATAATTTATGTGACACCTAATAAGACTAAGGCTAAGAATTCGGATATTGGGGCCGGTACCGGCCTGTGGTTCTCCGGTGTTTCTATTTTGCTTTCAATAACCAATTTTGTATTAACTATACTAAGATAAATCTTAAAAATAAAAGAATAACGATGAAAGAAAACTTGTACGAGGATAATGTACGTGGTATAGAAGAGGATGATGTTGATTATAAAGAGCTTCTCTTTCGATACATAATCCATTGGCCATGGTTTGTGGTTTCTCTTCTGCTATGTTTGATCGGTGCTTGGGGATATTTGTATTTTCAGACTCCCGTCTATCAGATTTCCGCTTCTATCATGATTAAAGACGATAAGAAGGGAGGGGGCGGATCTGCTGATTTGGAGAGCCTTGGATTAGGAGGGATGATGACTTCTACACAGAGTATTGATAATGAAATAGAGGTGTTACGTTCGAAAACGATACTTAAGGAGGTGGTCAACAATCTGGAGCTTTATATTACCTATAATGATGAGGATGAGTTTCCAAGAAAGGAAATGTATAAGACTTCCCCTGTTATAGTAAACCTGACAGCACAAGAAGCGGACAAACTACCGGGAGCGGCTTTAATTGATATGAAAATCTCTCCCGAAGGTACCCTGAAGGTAAATCTGAAAGCGGGTTTAAATGAATATAACCAGAACTTCGAGAAACTACCGGCTGTGTTGCCAACTGATGTCGGTACATTTGGATTTGCATTGAGAGATTCGTTGGTAAATGGCAAGATCGCAGGTCAGAAAGCGGAGCGTCATATAAGTGCCACTGTCAGCCATCCGTTTGGTATGGCAAGGGGCTATCAGGGAGCGTTATCAATTGCTCCGACTTCTAAGGCGACTTCTGTAGCTGTAGTTTCATTGATTAATACAAACATACAGCGTGGTCAGGACTTCATCAATAAACTGATGGAAATGTATAATCGTAATACGAATAACGATAAGAATGAGGTGGCTGAGAAAACAAGAGAATTTATCAATGAGCGTATCAAAATTATCGACGAGGAACTGGGCAATACGGAGGAAAAACTAGAGGTGTTTAAGCGAAGTGCCGGTCTGACGGATATTAGCAGTGACGCTCAATTGGCTGTATCGGGCAATGCTGAATACGAAAGGAAACGAGTAGAAAACGGAACTCAAATCAATCTGGTTCGTGATTTAGCCAATTACATAAATAATCCGTCCAATGAAAGTGAAGTGCTTCCCAGTAATATTGGTTTAACGGATAACGTATTGACTACTCAACTGGAACGTTATAATGAGTTGGTCATCGAACGTAAACGTTTGCTACGTACTTCTACTGAAAGTAATCCGATGATTATAAATCTGGATACAAGTATTCGTGCCATGAGGTCAAATGTTAAAACGGCTATCAATGGAGCGTTACAGGGCTTGCTCATTGTGAAAGCGGATTTGGAACGTGAAGCGAATCGTTTCTCTCGTCGTATCAGTGATGCTCCGGGGCAGGAACGTCAGTATGTAAGTATTGCTCGTCAGCAGGAAATTAAAGCGGGGCTTTATCTGATGCTTTTGCAGAAACGTGAAGAAAATGCGATCACTTTAGCTGCTACTGCGAATAACGCAAAAATTATAGATGAGCCTGTGGTTGCGGGTGGTCCGGTTTCTCCAAAACCTAAAATGATTTATATGATTGCCTTAGTGTTGGGAGTAGGTATGCCGGTTGGTGTTATTTTCCTGATTGGCTTGACAAAATTTAAAATAGAAGGTCGTGGTGATGTTGAGAAATTAACTAGATTGCCTATTGTTGGCGATATACCATTGACAACGGAGAAGATCGGTTCCATTGCTGTATTTGAAAATCAGAATGACCTGATGAGTGAAACTTTCCGAAATGTCCGTACTAATCTTCAGTTTATGCTTAAAAATGATCAAAAGGTGATCCTGGTGACTTCTACGGTTAGTGGTGAAGGTAAATCATTTATTTCTTCAAATCTTGCTATCAGTCTTTCCTTATTGGGAAAGAAAGTGGTGATTGTGGGGCTTGATATTCGTAAGCCGGGTTTGAATAAAGTTTTTAATATATCTCGAAAGGAGCAGGGCATTACCCAATATCTGTCGAATCCCGAAAAGAATCTGATGGATTTCGTTCAGGTTTCTGATGTGAGCAAGAGTCTGTATATTCTTCCCGGTGGTACGGTTCCTCCCAATCCTACAGAATTATTGGCTCGTGATGGCTTGGATAAGGCGGTTGAAACGTTGAAAAAGAATTTTGATTATGTGATTTTGGATACTGCTCCGGTCGGTATGGTTACGGATACTTTGCTCATAGGTCGTGTAGCGGATTTGTCTGTTTACGTCTGTCGTGCCGATTATACCCGAAAAGCCGAATATACATTAATTAATGAATTGGCTGAAAACAATAAGCTGCCCAATCTCTGTACGGTAATTAACGGTCTGGATCTTCAGAAGAAGAAATATGGCTATTATTACGGTTATGGTAAATATGGCAAGTACTATGGTTATGGCAAGCGTTATGGCTATGGTTACGGCTATGGGGAGCATAAAACGAAGGAAGAATAAATAGCAATATTCAATCTTGCATTTAAGATCTTTTTTGAGGAACTATTTGTAGAAGAATAACCGGCAGTATCATTGTTTGAGAAAATGTGCTATCTTTGCAAGTAAATGTAAGTTAGATTATGATTGATGCTATAACAATAGAAGGCTATAAGTCCATCAAGGCTCAAGAGGTGAAGTTAAGTCCCATCAATATCTTGATAGGTGGAAATGGCATAGGCAAGACTAATTTTATTTCAGCCTTTGAACTGATACGTGATATCTATGAGCAACAATTGCAAAATCATGTATTGAGAAAAGGAGGAGCTAACTGTCTGCTTTATAATGGCAAGAAGTATACTGACCGAATCACCGTGGACTTGTTGTTTACGCATGACCACAGTAAAAATAGATATATTGTCGTGTTGGAGGAATCACAGGATCGATTGTTTGTGAAAGAAGCGAAAACAGCCTTCCTTAGTGGAGCGGTTTGGCATATCCAGACCTGCGACACAAATAAGGAAGAGGCGTCTATCAAGCAAGACCGTTGTGGACAGGCGTGGTATGTAGGCCCTCTGTTGGAACAGTTTGAAATTTATCATTTCCATGATACGGGAGATAAGTCGCCTATGAAAGACTTTGCACCTTTGCACGACAATGTACGTCTCAAACGTGACGGATCGAACATTGCTCCATATTTATATTTACTGAAACAGAAATATCTCAAGCATTACCTGCGAATAGAGAAAATGGTGGCATCGGTGTCTCCGTTTTTCGACTCATTCGTGCTTGAACCCAATCGATTGAATCCGAATACGATTCGTCTTGAATGGAAACAGAAAGATGTGCCGGATATGACATTCAATGCTTATCAGTTGTCCGATGGCTCTTTGCGCTTCATTTGTCTGGCTGCGTTACTGATGCAACCCGAACCGCCCCAAACCATTTTGATAGACGAACCGGAACTGGGGTTGCATCCCTTAGCCATTAACAAACTCTGCGCCATGTTGAAGAAAGTATCTTCAAGTTCTCAAATCATCGTATCGACGCAGTCCGTGAATTTGGTGGATAATTTCGCACCGGAAGATATTATCGTTGCTGATAGAAAAGGAAACGAAACAGTATTCTGCCGTCTGGACGGAAAGGATTTGGAGGAGTGGCTAAAGGATTATAGTATGGGCGAGTTGTGGGAGAAAAATCTTGTTGGCGGACAGCCTTTCTAAAGCGGATTGGCACTATGGAAAAAGGAAACAGACTGGTTTTTATCGTAGAGGGTGATTGTGAGGTTGCTTTCATTAATAAGATGATTATTCCCTATCTTTATAAGTATGTTGGGACTGCCCAATGGAGCATGAATGCCCAAAAGATTACCACTAATCGTAAGCTGAACAGAAAAGGTGGAAATGTGAACTATGCTTATTTGAAGAATGAGGTAGAGCGGGTGGCCGCCCAGCAAGGTAATGTGTGGATAACCACTTTCCTGGATTTCTTTAGATTACCTAATGATTTTCCTAACTACGGTCTTGAGTGTAGGAATATAGATGCTATCGAGGAAGGGATAAAGTCGGATCTGGGGTATGAAAGACTGGTGCCTTACATACAGAAGTATGAGTTTGAAACTTTATTGTTTGTTTCTATGGATGGATTTAATTTGTTGCTTGATGATAGCGGACAATTGGATCAGATTCGGGAAATCATAGATTCTTATGCAAACGTCGAAGATATAAACGGAGGGGTGGAAACTGCGCCTTCGAAAAGGCTGTCACATATTTTTAATTACAACAAGGTTGCCGATAGTGGACTTGTACTTGATGAACTGGATGTTGAAACGATGCGGAAAAAATGTCCTCGTTTCGACAAATGGATAGAAAAATTAATTGGGATTATTCAGTCAGTTGTAAATGCCAACTGACATCACGTGTATGGAGAACACAAAGCAAAGGAAGAATAAACTTTAAAAATTTAATTATACATCAATCTATTTCTATATAGGTGAATACTTCCAAGTATTTACCCCTATGAGACATGCTCTTAATTCTGCATAAAATAAGCAGGAACTTTATCAATAATAATATATGAATATAGCAATTGTAGGCACAGGCTATGTTGGCTTGGTGTCCGGTACTTGTTTTGCAGAAATGGGTGCCACTGTGACTTGTGTTGACGTAGATACCAATAAGATCAGCAAGTTGAAAGCCGGTGAAATGCCTATTTATGAACCGGGGTTGGAAGAATTGGTAAAACGCAACGTTGGCTATAGGCGTCTTCACTTCACAACAGATTTGATCGAAGTTTTGGATGATGTGGAAGTCGTCTTTTCCGCAGTAGGAACTCCTCCTGACGAAGATGGTAGCGCCGATCTGAAGTATGTGCTTGCCGTAGCCCGTCAGTTTGGACAAAACATCAATAAATATACCATTCTGGTCACTAAATCTACTGTACCTGTGGGTACTGCTCAAAAGGTGAAGACTGTCATTCAAGAGGAGTTGAACAAGCGTGGGGCAGATGTTCCTTTCGATGTAGCCAGTAACCCCGAATTCTTGAAAGAGGGTGCCGCTATCAAAGACTTTATGAGTCCTGATCGGGTGGTAGTTGGTGTTGAGAGTAAGAAAGCCGAAGAGGTGATGACCAAGCTTTATCAACCTTTCTTGCTCCAGAATTTCCGTGTAATCTTTATGGATATTCCTTCTGCCGAAATGACTAAGTATGCTGCCAATGCTATGCTGGCCACCCGTATCAGTTTTATGAACGATATTGCCAATTTGTGCGAACGGGTAGGGGCTAACGTGGATCACGTGCGCAAAGGTATTGGAGCTGATGTGCGTATCGGGCAAAAATTCCTTTATGCCGGTTGTGGATATGGTGGTAGCTGCTTTCCGAAAGATGTGAAAGCTTTGGTGCATACAGGTATCGACAACGGCTATCACATGGAGGTGATTGAAGCGGTGGAGCGTGTCAACGACCGTCAGAAGAGTATTGTTTATGATAAACTTATCCGTTTGATGGGTGATGTAAAAGGTAAAACTATCGCTATGTTAGGTTTAGCTTTTAAACCTGATACTGATGATATGCGTGAAGCTCCAGCTCTAGTAGTCATTGATAAGTTGCTGAAGGATGGTGCTACCGTGAAGGTGTTTGATCCCATTGCTATGCCTGAATGCAAACGTCGTATCGGCAATGTCGTGACTTATACTGAAAATCTCTATGACTGTGCCGATGGTGCTGATGCGTTGCTATTAATGACTGAATGGAGACAATTCCGCCTGCCTACTTGGAACGTGATTCAGAAGGTGATGACTGATAAGTATATCGTAGATGGACGTAACATTTGGAATCGTGTGGAGCTGGAAGAAATGGGATTTAGTTATACACGGATTGGCGAGAAATAAAATAGAATGGAAAATAAATTAATTACAGTAACTTCTCCTCTTCTACCTCCTTTGGAAGAGTTTCAGAAGATGATTGCTGACATATATGCCAGCAAATGGATTACAAACAATGGAACCTTTCACAGACAACTGGAAAAAGAGTTGGCGGCTTATTTGAAAGTCCCTTATCTTAGTTTGTTTACCAATGGTACTTTACCACTTATTACCGCTCTTCAAGCATTGCGTATTAAGGGTGAAGTAATTACTACTCCTTATAGTTTTGTTGCTACTACCCATAGTTTGTGGTGGAACGGTATTAAGCCTGTATTTGTTGATATAGATCCTGCTACAGGCAATATTGACCCGAATAAGATTGAAGCAGCTATCACTCCCAACACTACCGCTATTATGCCGGTGCATGTATACGGAAAGCCATGTGATACTGAAGCGATTCAAGAAATTGCAGATAAATATGGATTGAAAATAATTTATGACGCTGCTCATGCTTTCGGTGTCGAGGTGAATGGAGAAAGCATCCTGAATGCGGGTGACTTGTCTACATTGAGTTTTCATGCTACCAAGGTATACAATACTATTGAGGGCGGTGCGCTGATTATGCATGATGAAAAGATTAAGAAGCGTATTGACTATCTCAAAAACTTTGGCTTTGTGGATGAGGTTACTGTAGTAGCTCCGGGCATTAACAGTAAGATGGATGAGTTGCGCTCAGCTTATGGCCTACTCAATTTGAAGCAGGTAGATACTGCCATTGAGGCACGCCATCAAGTAGCTGTTAAGTATCGTGAAGCGTTGCGTGAGGTTGGTGGCATTACATTTTTTGATGATATGCCGGGTGTTCGTCATAACTACAGTTACTTCCCGATTTTTATTGACGAGAATAAATATGGAACGACGCGCGATGAACTCTATTTCAAGATGAAAGAACAGGGGGTATTGGGGCGTAGATATTTCTATCCACTGATAAGTACTTTTTCTACTTATAAAGGATTAGAGAGTGCTGCTCCTTCTAATTTACCAAATGCGCATAAAATGGCTGATAGTGTTATTTGTTTGCCAATGCATCATGTTTTGAGTGATGGAGATATTAAGAGAATCCTAGATACTGTAATAAGATGAAGAATCTGTTGATTGTTGGAGCGAGAGGTTGGGGGCGAGAAGTGTATGCTTCTATATCCAAGTCTAAGGAAATCATTGATGGAGAAATGGTTATCAAAGGATTTCTAGATAGTAAGTCTGATGCATTTGAAGGGTTGAGAGGAACTTTTCCTCCAATAATATCTTCTCCTGAGAATTATGAATTAAAGGAAGACGACATATTTTTTGTAGCCTTAGGGGATTCGAAATGGAGAAAGCATTATGCCGAGTTACTAAAAAATAAGGGAGCGAAATTTTACACATATATTGCTGACGAATCATTTATTAATGAAACCTCAATGATAGGAGAAGGATCTTATGTAGCAAGATGGTGTGCCATTTCCGATAATGTAACAATTGGAGAACATGTAATTGTTCACCCATATACAAATATTGGGCATGATGCTGTCGTAAAAGATTATGCGTCCCTCTTAACAAATGTTTTTATTGGTGGAGCGGCTGAAGTTGGCGAAAGTGCGCAAATGAGCCCCCAGTCCATGATAATACCACATAAGAAGATAGGAAATAATGTCATGGTAGGTGCAGGAAGCGTGGTAATTCGCAATATTAAAGATGGGCAAAGTGTCCACGGAAATCCCGCAATAAAACTAAAGTTTTAATTTATTATTCACATAAAATAATCGATATGAAATCATTAGAAGAATTTGTAGAGCTCTTTGCAGAGCAGTTTGATGAGACAAATGCTGCAGAATTTTCAGCAGATAAGAATTTCCGTGAATTAGATGAGTGGTCATCTCTCATCGCCTTATCAATCATTGCTATGGTTGATGATGAGTTTGATATAACTTTGCTAGGAGACGATATCAAGAACTCTAATACAATTCGTGACATTTATGATATTGTTGCAAGTAAAGCTTAATACATGCAGAATCCTTTTTCTTTAGAAGGCAAAACTATTTTGGTGACCGGTGCTTCAAGCGGTATCGGTCGCCAAATTTGTATTGAATGTTCTCGAATGGGTGCAGCCGTGATATTAACAGCACGTAGCGAGGAGCGTCTTAATGAAACTCTGTTATTGATGGATGGTGAAGGGCACTGCGTGATAACAGCTGATTTGCTTGATGATACTCAATTAGAGCAATTGATAAAAAAAATACCAGATATTGACGGAGTGGTTCTTTGTAGTGGTAAGGGATTGACTCTTCCTATGCAGTTTGCTAGTCGTTGTAAGATGGATGATATTTTTAATACGAATTTTTTTGCTCCTTTTGAATTACTCCGTTCGCTATATAAGAAGAAAAGGATCCGTAAACAGGGAAGTGTCGTGGCACTTGCATCGCTTGGAGGCACTCAGGTTTTCAGTGGCTCGAATGGCGTGTATGGTGCCTCAAAGGCTGCTTTAAACTCTGCCATGATGTTTTGTGCCAAGGAATTTTCACCTCGAAATATTCGAGTAAACTGTATTTGTCCGGGCATGGTTGATACTCCTCTTATTCATCGAGGTACAGTTACAGAAGAGCAACTTAAAGAGAATGAAAAACTCTATCCCCTAGGACGCTATGGAAAACCAGAAGATATTGCTTATGCTGCAGTGTATCTGTTGAGTGATGCGTCTTCATGGGTAACGGGCCAGCAAATGGTATTGGATGGAGGAATTTCTATTAAATAATATATAAGAAATATGAATCTACAAGAAGAAGTAAAGCAGATTGTAGCAGATAGCTTGGAACTCGATTCTAGTACATTGGATTGTGATATGGAAATCTTTGATATGGAAGGATATGATTCTATGCGAAGCGTGATGATATTATCTAAGATTGAGGAAACTTTTGATATAATGATACCCGAGGATGATATTTTTGATATCACAACGATAAATGAATGGGTGTCAGAAATTGAAAAGATACAGAAATAAAGAAATTGTAATGTACAAGCATAGCCCTTTGTTAAATGTCGTAATTGCTAATGCGCAAAAGCATCCGACCAAGACTGCAATCATAATGAATGACACTGAGGTTACTTATGGAGAACTAAATAAAAATGTCCGTAAGGCTGCAGCTGTTCTTAATGGTATGGGGATACAAAAAGGAGACAGAATAATCCTTTCTGCTCACAAAGATATAGAGTATATATATTTATATTTGGGAGCACATATCTTAGGTTTGACCAATGTTATAGTAGATGCAGAATCGAATGAAGATCGTTTGAGTTATATCGAAAAGAAGGTGAATCCAATCTGTTGTTTTGGATATAAGAGTAATTCATTTCCTTCAAAGGGCTTCGAAGAATTAAATTTAGATGTTGCTGATGAATATGTAGGAGAAAGCTTGGATATTAATGAAAATGATATTGCTGAGATTCTCTTCACTACAGGAACCACAAGTGCACCCAAGGGAGTATGTCTTTCTTATTACAACATCTACTCTTCGGCAACAAACATCAACGAGTATATAGACAATAGTGAAGAAGATATTGAACTTTTAGCACTACCAATATGCCATTCGTTTGGAATGGGTAGAATCCGCTGTAATCTCATTAAGGGTGCAACCATTGTCATTCTGAGTAATTTTGCGAATGTAAGGGCTTTTTTGAAAGCTTTTGAAAAGTATCATATAACAGGTTTTGGAGTAGTTCCAGCAGCATGGGCCTATATTCGTAAGATGAGCGGAAATCGTATTGCAAAGTATGCAGAACAGGTACACTACATTGAAATTGGAAGTGCTGCAATGTCGGTAGATAGTAAAAAAGAAATGCTGCAGATGTTCCCTAATACTCGTATTTGCATGCACTATGGACTGACCGAAGCTTCGAGAAGCTGTTTCCAGGAGTTTCATGATATCCAGCATCTTGATAGTATAGGAAAGGCTGTATGCGACAAGGTAGAAGTAATCGTATGCGACAGTATTGGTAATGAGGCTGCTGTTGGAGAAAAAGGTGAAATCTGCGTAAAGGGAAATATGGTCATGAGGCATTATTTGGAGGACTCTGACAACTGCAATGCGTTCTATGGTGATTATTTTCGAACAGGCGACTGTGGATACAAAAATGAAGAAGGATATATTTATCTTCTTGGGCGGGAAAAGGAACTTATCAATGTAGGTGGTAAAAAAGTATCGCCGATGGAAGTAGAAGATGCAATCATATCATTGGGTGTAGGCGATTGTGTTTGCGTACCAAAGAAAGATGAGGAAGGAATAATGGGAGAACTAGTTTTCTGCTATATTCTTAAAGATTCCACTACAATGACATTCCAAGAGATATCAGAAAAATTGGAAGATAAGTTGGAAATCTACAAACGCCCAGTGGCTTATGAATGGATTGAACAGATACCAATGACTTCCTCTGGTAAGAAACAACGAATTCAAATCAAGAAATAAACTATATAGACATGGCATATTTAACAATCAATAAAGTAAAGATGGTTGGTTTGGCAGCATGTGTACCACCAACTATTGAAGAAAATCTATCTTTGCCCATTTTTGCCGATAAGTCGGAAGCCGAAAAAGTAATTGCTTCTACGGGCATAGAAAGAAAGCGAGTTGTAAAACCGGGCACCACTGCAAGCGATTTGTCTTTTCAGGCAATACAATCATTGCTTGATAAAATGGAATGGGAGGCAAATAGTATTGATGCACTTATCTACGTTTGTACGTCACGCGACTATATAGCACCAATTACATCTGCAATTCTGCAAGATAGACTTGGTTTCAGAAACGACTGTTATTGCCTTGATCTACCATTGGGATGTTCCGGATGGGTTTATGGTATGAGTAATCTTTCTTCGATTCTTTCTCATGGACAACTTAAAAGAGGATTGTTAGTTTGTGCAGAGACAAATTCATTAAATCGTTCTCCTAAAGATAAGACGGTAAAACCACTATTTGGCGATGCTGCCACCGTTACTGCTCTAGAATATGATGAATCATTTGAGAAACCAATACAGTTCAATTTTGGAGTTGATGGTAGTGGATACAAAGCTGTATGGACAGAATTTGGCGGTACACGAAATCCAATTACTCTTGAATCAATAGAAGAGAAAGAGGTCGAACCAGGCATTATTCGTAAGGGTACTGATATGGTTGTGAACGGAATGGATGTATTTTCATTTGCCATAAAGGTTCCACCACGCTCTCTTTTGGAGTTTGTTGAGCACTTTGAAATAGACACAGATAAGGTTGATTATTTGTTCCTTCATCAGGCCAACAAGTTTATCGATGACAGGATCCGCAAGAAGTTGAAAATGCCTGAGGAAAAGGTTCCTTTCTGTCTTCAGGACTATGGCAATACAAATAGTGCATCAATTCCATTAGCAATGGTTGTGTGTAAGGCTAAAGAGCTTCAAAATGGTTCTTTTGATTGTTTGGGCTGCGGTTTTGGTGTTGGACTGGCATGGGGAAATATCCACTATACAGTAGATAAATTGAAGGCAGTCATTATGACAGAATATAAATATTAGTAATATACCGAAATGAAACAAATTGAAGTTACATCAGATAAAGTAAAGATGACAGAAATAGGTCGTCAACTTTATAAAAGAAGAAGGCTCTTTACAAAAGTTCAGGCCGAATCAATAAGAAAAACGATTTCCCATTTCATGCCTACTTCAACAGAAGATGAGATTGATAATTTCTTTTTCAGGTATTATTATGACTATATGGTATATGGGTTTAACATAGACCAACTTTTCTATCTCCACTTGATCGATAAGACACATGAGGAAAAAATGACATATATTACTCATGCTTCAAAATTTTTGTATTATTCTCGTCTCAACAGAAGATCATCAATGCATATGTTGGAGGATAAATATGAAGCCTACAACTTGCTAAAAGATTATTATAAACGCGAAATTATTAAAATAGAGGATGATAATGATTATCAAATGTTCCTTGACTATATATCAAGACACCCAATATTTGTCGTAAAACCTATTGATTTGAGCAATGGTCTTGGTATACGAAAGGTTGACTCAAATGATTATTCTGATAAGAAGCAGCTGTATATGGAACTTCTTGGATCCGGAAAAGAATTTGAAGAAGCCCAGGATTACAAATGGTCATCAAATTATAGTGCTGCTGTTCTTGAAGAAGTAATTGAGCAAGATGAAGTTCTAAATAAATTGAACCCTAGTTCAGTAAATAGTGTCAGAGTGACAACGGTCCGTATTAATAATGAAGTTCACATATATTATCCTTGGATAAAGGTCGCAGTTGGAGGGGAATTTGTAGCTAGTGCAACACTAGGCGGCTTTGATGCTTGTATTAATGCAGAAACTGGAGTTGTTGAAACAAATGGTTACCTTGAAGATGGCAGCTTTATAGAGTATCATCCAGATACCAATGTTAAAATAAAGGGACTTGTTATTCCAAAGTGGGATTCTCTGATTAGCATGGCTAAAGAAGTGGCTTCCAAAATGGATCCATCAATTAATTATGTCGGATGGGACTTCGTCCTTACTCCTACTGGTTGGGTGATTATGGAAGGAAACTTTTATGGTGACACAATGTGGCAGATGTGCTATGACAAGGGTATGAAAGAGGATTTCGAGAATCTGATCGGCTGGAAGCAGGAAAGATATTGATGGCAATATAATATGGCGGATCTAGAACAATAGTGCGTATGACAGACAATACGAATAATGATTTCAATCGCGTCCTGAATACATGGGACGTGATCATGGTCGCTTTTGGAGCGATGATTGGGTGGGGGTGGGTAGTCTCATCGGGGCAATGGATACAAACAGGTGGAGTTATAGGAACAGTTATTGGATTCATAATCGGAGGTATTATGATTTATCTCGTTGGCCTGACTTATGCCGAACTAACGGCTGCTATGCCAAAATGCGGTGGCGCTCAGAATTTCAGTTATGCTGCTTTTGGTGTAAAGGGATCATATATTTGTACATGGACTCTAGCACTTAGTTATATTGGTGTTGTCTGTTTTGAGGCTTGTTCTTTTGCAACTATTATACAATATATAATACCAGGTTTTCTCCAAGGTTATCTGTATACGGTAGCAGGATACGATGTGTATTTATCTTGGGTTTTAGTTGCCGTTTTTGCTTCTGCATTAATTACATATATTAATTTCCTTGGTACAAAGACGGCGGCAAGGTTACAAAATGTATTAACAAGTATAATTGCAGGTGTTGGTATTTTATTGGTAGTAGGTTCTGTATTCTCAGGAAATATGTCAAATTTAGAAAGCCAACCATTTGTTGGTAATGATGGTAATTCAGTCATTGCGAATATCCTCCGTGTTGCTATAATGACGCCATTTTTCCTTTTTGGATTTGATGTAATACCCCAAGCGGCAGAAGAAATTAATGTACCATTAAAACGGCTTGGACGTTTGATGATTTTGTCGATAGGTATGGCAGTAGTATTCTATACTATGATTGTAATGGCAATAGGTTATGTGATGACACCTTTGCAGGTCTCACAGTCTATGAGTGAATCTGGCATGGTAACAGCTGACGCAATTGCAGTGGCGTTTTCAAACGAGGCCATGACAAAGGTGTTGATCATCGGAGGCTTATGTGGTATTGTAACGACATGGAATTCTTTCCTTATGGGAGGAAGTCGAGTTTTGTTCTCTATGTCTAAGGCTCGTATGCTACCGGGTATTTTGGCGAAGTTACATAGTAAGTACAATACCCCTTATATTTCAATACTATTCTTGGGAAGTCTTTCAATGATAGCTCCATTTTTTGGACGTGTGATGCTGGTTTGGATTGTTGACGCAGCAAATTTCGCATGTTGTTTGGCTTATTGCATTGTAGCATTGTCATTTGTCAAATTAAGAAAGTCACGGCCTGATATAAAAAGACCTTTTCATGTAAGTAATGGATTGCTTGTTGGCACTCTTGCATCTATGATGGCTGGTTTTATGGCTATTATGTATGTGATACCAGGAACAAATTACTCTTTTGTATGGCAGGAATGGGTTATTGTAGGCGGATGGTTAGCTATAGGTGCTCTACTTGCATTAAGAGCTGTAAAGACGTATGGTGACAATTTCTGCAGTGGAATGGATTCACTTTAAAAAATAACAGTATGAAGTATATATATATATTATTATTTTTGCTTTCATTTAATGTGGTATGCGCGCAGGTGCCATATTATGGTACAACTGTGGGAGAACATAAGTTATTCGGTTATCACTCATTGAAATTCCGACCAGGTCAAAATAATCAGTGTACGTATACCACTCTTCAATATGGTATTAGCGATTGGCTTTCTGTAGGAGCTGATTTGTCGACGGGAAATGATGAACGTTTTATTGGGTATTATGGTCGGGTAGGTTATTCTTTCAGTAAAAGGCTTAGTTTGGGAATGCAAATAACTCCATCATTTGATCTTGAAAATAGTCACAAGTTTGTTTATAATACCACTGGTCTATTCATAAACGGTAATATATCAGAAGATGGTGAAATCTTTTGGGTATCCAACACATGGCATACCGCATATGAAGATGGAGATAATACATTTGAGCAATGGTGGTATTTGGCTGGAAATATCAAATTGTCACAAAATAGTAGCTTTTGGCCTCACCTTGGAGTTGTCCATTCTTGGGAATTTGATAAAGATATTGATATAGCAGGAGGTTTCTTTTATGTGTATAAGAACTATAGTTTTTATCTTTGGGGAAATGATTTTCTTGAAAAGCATCCACGAATTACATTAGCTGTTGATTTTACATTCTAGTATAAAAAGTAATCCAAAGTAAGCACTCATTGTATGGCTCTTGTAATGTTTCCATTTGGATTTTACCTTTGTGTCTAATTTAAAAATAGACACAAAATGAACATGAATTAATTTTACAGTGGGTGCTTCAAAATATACAGCATATCATCGAACAGAAACGAGATCTTATAGTGAGAGAAAGCTTCTCTCATTCTACTTTTGATTGCAGTGAAGATATGCTCGAAGATCGTAAAAGCCGTTATACAAGCTATCTAGGAGCGGTAAATTACTTGAGTAAATTTTGGAATAAAATATTTGCCTACCTTAAGGTCGGCAATTATCCGATTTTTAACTTAATGGCTTTTATATACTGAAAAAGTGCTTAGAATGAGGTGTAGCCCTAGTTTGAATTAATACTTGAAATTCTAGTACTAACTATAAATAGTCAAATGTGTAATCTGTCTCTTAAATATTGTAAACAAGTAAATTATGGTAGAGTCACCAAGTAAAATTCTGAAACAGCAGACGAAGAGAGGACTTTATTGGAATCTTCTCAGTCAAATAGGCAACTATGGTATTCAGTTTGTCATAGGTATTATATTGGCTCGTATTTTAACACCCAGTGATTATGGAACTACAGCCATGCCCATGATATTTCTAGCTGTAGCACAGTGTTTCATTGATAGTGGTTTTACTGGTGCTCTTATACGTAAGCCTGAACTTTCCGAGAAGGATCTTTCTACTGCTTTCTATTTCAGTGTGGGAGTGGGTTTATTTTTTTATATGACTCTCTTTCTTTCTTCATCAATGATAGCTGATTTTTATAATACTCCCATATTAGAGGATCTGCTTAAATTTTCGGCTTTAGGTACTCTGTTTAGCCCTATGGCTTCGGTTCAGTATCTCAAGATGAAACGTAATCTTGATTTCAAGACCATGACAAAAATTTCGCTAACATGTAAGGTGGCTACCGGAATGGTAGGTATTATTATGGCTATCAATGGATGTGGCGTATGGTCATTGGTGATTCCGGGTGTGGTATCAGGTTTGTTGAATGTGATTTTAGCCTTTTATGTAAGTCGGTGGATACCTAAAACTGGGTGGTCAAAAGAGTCATTCAGTTACTTATGGAATTTTGGCAGTAAAATGCTGGCATCCTCATTGCTTGATATCACTTATAATAATATCTATCCTATAGTAATCGGAAAGTTTTACAGTGCTGCCGATTTGGGTATTTATACACGGGCACAGGGATATGCTCAGATTCCTTCACAAAATATTACGGGCTCTATACAATCGGTCACTTATCCAGTATTGAGTAAAATGCAGAACGATGCAGAACGTATGCAGAATGGCTATCGAAAGATGCTAAAAACTACCGCTTTTGTGATATTCCCTATGATGATGATGCTATCGGCATTGTCGGCACCATTTATTAACATTGTGATTACTGCAAAATGGGAGGCTTGTATTATTCTTTTGCAACTTATTTGTTTCTCAATGATGTGGTATCCCATCCATGCTATCAATCTCAACCTACTTCAAGTGAAAGGTCGTAGTGATCTCTTTTTTCGTTTGGAGGTGGTTAAGAAGATTATTGGTGTGATTATTATGATTATTGTGTTACCTCAAGGATTGGTTGCTATGTGTATCGGCGGTATAGTGAGTTCACTTCTTTGCTTGATAGTGAATACTTATTACACAGGCAAACTTATCAACTTAGGATATCTGAAACAGATGCGTGATCTCATGCCTACACTTCTTTTGTCGTTTGTGATGTTTGGTGTCATTCACCTGTTCAATTATTTTGTAGATAATATGTATATTCAGTTATTTGGTGGTGGTTGTGTAGGAGCAGCGATCTACATAGGTGGTAGTATATTATTTAAATTTAGCGAATTGAACGAAATAAAATATATGTTGAAACGATAGAATAATGCAATAATGTATAACAAGCTAACTCCCTCTTCCTGTCAAATTAATGCAAAATCCCAAAGGAGAAGTTCTAACTTGGAGTTATATCGCATAATCGTGATGCTACTTATTGTGGCACACCACTATGTGGTGAACTCGGGATTGACGGATGTGATGCAACAACAACCATGGTCGGTATCATCTGTATTTTATTATCTTTTTGGTGCTTGGGGAAAGACTGGCATCAACTGTTTTGTGTTGATAACGGGTTACTTCATGTGCCAATCTATTATCACGTGGCATAAGTTTTAAAAAATGTGGATAGAAGTGGTGACATACAATGTGGTGATATATATTATATTTGTATGGACAGATTACAATACACTAACGTTTTCGCAATGTATTCAGCGCTTGTTTCCTATCATGAATATCAACGACAACTTTGTGAGTTGTTTCTTGCTGTTTTACCTCTGTATTCCGTTTTTGAACATCTTAGTACAATACATTAGTAAACGTCAACATCAGTTGCTGATTTTGCTATGTTTATTCATATATACCATTCATGGTACAGTACCTGGTTTCACGGTGGTGATGAACTATGTATCGTGGTTTTGTGTAATTTACATCATTGCTTCGTACTTACGTTTACATTCTATAAATGTGGGGAATGATGTTCGCTTTTGGGGAATTGCCTCGGCTCTGTGCATCATGCTATCTGTGGCTACAATTGTTGGACAACTGTGGTTAGGTGAATTTTTTCAGCGAACAACCAATCCCTATCGGTTTGTGTCGGATAGTAATGCGCTGATGGCTGTGTTAACAGCAGTATGTACCTTTATGCTTTTTAAGAATATACACATACCTTATACCAGATGGATTAATCTTGTAGGGGCTTCTACTTTTGGGGTACTTTTATTGCATGCTAATAGCAACGCTATGCGCAAGTGGTTATGGCGTGACACTTTCGATTGTGCAGGGCATTATGCCGATGAGTGGTATTGGTTTCGTCCTTTCTTGGTGGTGATGCTTGTTTTCACGGTATGTATTATTGTGGATAGAGTGAGAATCGTTTTATTAGAACGCCCCTTATTTAATTTTTTAAATAAAATATACTTAGAAAACAGATGCAAGATAAGAATAAGAGTAAACAGGAACAACCTTTGATGGTGAGTATTAATTGTATTGCCTACAATCAAGAAAAATATATTCGGCAAGCACTAGAAGGTTTTGTGATGCAGCAAACTGATTTCCGTTTTGAAGCTATCGTTCATGATGATGCATCAACCGATGGTACTGCGGCTGTTATCTGTGAATTTGCCCAAAAGTATCCCCATATCATAAAGCCCATTTTAGAAACAGAGAATCAGTATTCTAAAAAGGATGGTTCATTAAATAGAATCATGCTAGCTGCTTGCAAGGGTAAGTATATGGCTATGTGTGAGGGAGATGATTATTGGACAGACCCTCAGAAACTACAAAAGCAGATTGACTTTATGGAAGCGCATCCCGATTATGCTATGTGTTTTCATAATGCTTGGCAGCATTGGGAGACGGGGATAAAGGTTGATGGAATGTTTTCAGAAATAGATGACCGTGATTATGACGGATTGGAGTATTACAAAGATTGGATAGTACCTACAGCATCGGTAGTATGTAAGCGTAGTGTGTTGGAGTCGGATGTATATAAACGTGCACATACTAATAGAAATTTTATATTTGGCGACATTTTATTATTTCTAAGTTGTGCTGATTGTGGTAAAGTACGTGGTATGAAGGAGTGTATGAGTGTATATCGTAAGCATGAAGGCGGAGTGTGCTATCATGTAGATTATCACTTTGCTGTGGCACAGGCCTACCACTGCCTAAATATTTACAAGGTATTTGGTGCTAAATATAAAGAGCAATCTTTGCAATATTTTGTGTCTACGGGGCACTATGCCTTCCTGATGTCGTGTGCCAATGGAAGACGCAACTATCGCTTATTGTGGGACACCTTTCGCTATGCCCCTTGTAAGACATTAAAATTTATTGTAAATCGATTATTTAAAAGGAATAGATAAAAATACTTTGGAATTATGGATAATAGTATTTGGAATCGTGCTCTTGCTTCATTCCGTTTTCATATTCTGTCTCCTCTCATTAAGAAATTATTCTTTAGGCGACTGAAGTTACTGAACTCTTTTGATACTTTACATTATATCATTGAGCACCGTTGTTCTGTGAGTCGATATGGCGATGGTGAGTTTGATATGGTATGGGGGGGAGCGCGCGGGTTTCAGCAGTATGACAAACGGTTGGGGAAGCGATTAGTTGAAGTGTTGCAATCGGAACTGCCAGGACATATAGTCTGTATCCCTTATGTACTGAAAGATACATCGTTTCTACGTGGATATGCACACTATTTCTGGAAGGAGTATTTTGAGGAACATTATAGGGAACTTGGTGAAATTCTTAATTTTAAGAAGAGGTATTATGATTCTATGATGACTCGTTTTTATATGGATTATGAAGATAAAACCATTAGTTCTGAATTGATTTCTCTACTCAAAGAGATTTGGCAGGGTAGAGATGTATTGATGGTGGAGGGTTGCTATACAGTGTCGGGCATTGGAAATGATTTGTATGTCGGAGCGCATAAAATGCGTCGTATTATTTGTCCGGCTGAAAATGCATTTATACGTTATGATGAGATAATGGCTGCTATTAGACGGCAGGTAAACTCTGGTGATCTGATTCTGCTTTCACTGGGTATGACGGCTACAGTAATGGCTTACGACTTGGCAAAACTAGGCTATCAGGCAATTGATTTGGGACATCTTGATGTGGAATATGAATGGTTTCAAATGAAAGCTGAGAAGAAAACACCTCTGAATAATAGATATGTAAATGAGGTGGAAGGTGGTGATGTAGTGAGACGTTGTGATGATCCTATTTATTTAAGTCAAATAGTAGAAGAGATATTATAAGAATAAATATGAAGTTAATGAGTGAAATGTGCAAAACGGTGCGTGCGTGCTATTACGAACATGTACGCATTCCTTATATTCGAAAAGTGATGTTTCGTAATTTGAAAATAAAAGGTGCAATGGAGACTGTCCAATATATTATAGATCATCATAGTTCGGTGAGCCGCTATGGTGACGGTGAATTAGATGTAATATTTGGCGGATGTCGAGGCTTTCAGCAATACGATCCTCAATTGGCTGTGCGGCTACGTGAGGTTTTAGGTTCGAATCTTCCCAACCATATTGTGTGCTTACCTTATCCCTTTTTGCATTCCAGCCATCTACGCTTCTCTTCCAATAAGTTCTGGGCTTACTACATTGGTATGAATGCACAGCAACTTAGGCAGGTAATCGACTTCAAGAAGCAATACTTTGACACCGAAATTTCACGCTTCTACATTGATAATAAAGACCGTTCTCACTGTGCTGACCATTTGGCTTTACTTAAAAAAATTTGGAAAGCTCGTGATGTGATCATCGTAGAAGGTCGCTATACCATTTCGGGCGTGGGTAATGATTTGTTTGATGAAGCTGCAAGTATTAAACGGATTATTTGTCCGGCAGAGAATGCTTATACTAAGTATGATGAGATTATTGCTGCAGTGAAGTCGTATGCTATGAAGGATAGTCTTATTTTGCTATCACTGGGTATGGCGGCTACGGTTATGGCTTATGATTTGTCTCAAGCGGGGCTGCAAGCCATTGACTTAGGACATCTCGATGTAGAATATGAATGGTTTCGTATGCAAACAGATTGGAAGGTGCCATTGCCGAACCGCTATGTGAATGAAGTAGATGGGGGTAATGAGGTGCGACAATGTTATGATCCGAAATATTTGAATGAGATACTAACTAGGATTGAATAGAAAATATGATTTCGATTATTATACCCATTTATAAGGTTGAGCGTGTGCTTCGCCGTTGTCTTGATAGTGTGTTAGTACAAAACTACACAGATTATGAAGTATTAATGGTGGATGATGGTAGTCCTGATGGTTGTGGGGCTATCTGTGAGGAATATGCCGCTAAGGATAAACGTTTCATCGCGCTGCACAAAGAGAATGGGGGTGTATCAACTGCACGTAATTTTGGACTTGATCACATGAGTGAAAAAAGTGAATTTGTCTGCTTTATCGATAGTGACGACTATGTGGAACCTACGTGGCTTGAAGACTATATTAATAACTATAAAGGTGAGGATGTGCTTTATCAGAATGCTCGCTGGTGGGAAGGTGATAAAGTGATGCTTGAACGTAAGATAGATCTTAATGACCAAAAAACTCTATTTGATAAAATAGAGTCATTGACTTTGCGAAACACACTTTATGTATGGACAGCTATGTGGAGAGCTGATATTATCAGGCAACATCATTTACGTTTTCCGTTATATAAATATTGGGAGGATGTAGTTTTCAGTTTTATCTATTATCGATATGTTAAGCAAATAGGATTTATCCCAAATGATAAATTACATACATTTAATTATAACTATGATTTTCCCATTACGTACCGGCAGTATAATGATGTGGTGGTGGAATGGTTTGTTGTTAAAGTTGGGGTTATCAATGAGTGGTGGAACACTTGTAAATTCTTTGGTGAAGAAGTACGTTTTATGAATTATGCAGAAGTGGTGTTTGTAGACTTGTATACAAAGATACCTATTGCTTACAAATCCTCATCCTTTTCTAAAACTGAAAAATTGGTTTTACTTAGTATTATAGATTTGCTTCAAGTGCCTATTAAATTACCTTGGAGACCATTAAAACAAAAACTGATCAGTCTGTGTATAAATAAGAATAAAATATTAAGTTATTACATACTGGAATTTTTTTCAATCTTTTTCTGAAGTTGATTACGTTTGAGTATGTCAATAATATAGGTGTGATATTGTAAGATTATGGGGAAAATTTTATATTGGCTTTCAGTCATTCGCTCATATATATTCTGTTTTAGATATATGCCGATAGAAGTTGCGATTCATTGTCCGATCTTAATCTATTGGAATGTAAAGTGTTATATATCCCCTAAGGCTCGAATAAGTGTGTTGGGAGAGATCAGAAGGCACAACATAGCAATAGGCATTTGGGGAGGAAGTTATAACTTACGACAAGGAAAAACACGTTTTTGTATATTCAATGATAGTACGGTGATATTTAACGGCAAAGTCTGCATAAGTAAGGGAAGTAATGTGGTAGTTCGTCAAGGGGCTACTCTTAGCTTTGGAAAGGATTTCTTTTGCAATGCCAATTGCAATATTCTTGTCAATAAAGAAGTTTGTTTTGGCAATAGTACACTAATGGGATGGAATATCACTATTCTTGATAATGACGGACATCCCACCTATTGGAAAGAAGAGGTGCAGGAAATTTCCCTTCCTATTCACATAGGAGAACACTGCTGGATAGGTTCGTATGCTACTATATTGAAAGGAGTTCGTTTGGCAACAGGTACTATTGTTCCGTATGGATGTATTATCTACAAATCTAACGATGTACCTGAATGTATATTTAATAATAAAGTATTGAAAGCGGAGATAAAGTGGGAAGACCATTAGCAAAATGAGAATTGACAACATGCGTATTAACTACGTAGATAATCTTAAGGAGGTAGCAATTATACTTGTCGTAATGGGACACGTAGAGAATTTCTCATTAGGATTAGGTGATAATTATTTAAGTTATTTCTAACTGGTATGTAAACTACATGTTAACGAGTAATAAGCCTTTGGTATCTGTACTGATACCACTTTATAATGCAGCGCCATGGATTGCAAAAACCTTGAACAAGATTCGGCAGCAAACTTATCCTAATATTGAAGTGATTATTGTAGATGATCATTCTACAGATCATTCGTATCGGATAGCTAGTGAATATGCAGTTGATAATGTACACCTTTATGTGAATCCTCGTAAAGGTGGTAATGCTGCACGGAATTACGCTTTTGAGCAATCTACGGGTGAGTATGTGAAATTTATGGATGCTGATGACTTGATGGAAAGCACTATGTTAGAACGACAATTAGACCGGTTGTTTCAAGAGGAATGTCCGCAGAAATGCATTGCTTTCTCGAAAGTATCGATGCTTTATCCTGATGGAAAAGAAAGCTGGCCTAACTATCAGCATGAGTACGACTATGATCCTGGTATAGAGTTACTTGTCAGTATCTGGCGCGGTGAAGGTTTTCATTGCCCTCATTGTCATCTGATGCATCGTGATCTGGTGATTAAAGCTGGTGGTTGGGACGAAACTATTATCAAGAACCAAGACGGTGAGTTTTTTGGTCGGATGTATGCGGTGGCACAGAAGGCCTTGTATGTGGGAGAGACTCATGCGATATGGCGGCAAACTGGAATTGGAGTGAGTACCAAAATGACTACACAGGCTGTGGCTTCTGTATGTAAAACACACCGGATATTAACTAAACTGATACTCGATTATCGGGGTAGCAGGGAGATGAAGAGGCTATGTGCGAAATTGATTAGTCTTTACCTTTTTGATCATTATCGATTGTTAGGTAGCGAACTTGATGTGATGAAACAATTTATGCGTGATAATCAACTGAATTTTATTGTGCCTTGCCGTAGAAAAGCCAAATGGCTCAGTAGCCTGTTGGGATGGGAAATGGCGGCCCGAATACTTTATAGTTTATGATACCTAAAGTGATACATTACTGTTGGTTTGGTGGTGAAGAATTGCCACCATTTGTGAAACGTTGTATAGCAACTTGGCAAAAAGTATTGCCTGACTATAAATTGAGATTGTGGAATGAGAGTAACTTTGATTTTGATTCTGTACCTTACGTACGTGATGCTTATCATGCAAAAAAATGGGCGTTTGTCACTGATTATGTACGACTCTATGCACTTTATAATGAGGGAGGTGTCTATATGGATACCGATGTAAAGGTATTGAAATCGTTTAATCCTTATTTGAACTATAATTTGTTTACATCGCACGAAGTACATCCTTTTTTTTATGAGGAAAAGGAGCAGGCTAAACTCAATGCCGATAAGATTCCCCAAAATCCTGAGGACTTTATTGAAGGTTTTGGAGTGCTATCGGCTATTATGGGAGCTGTGCCAGAATTGCCATTTTTGAAAGATTGTTTAGATTATTACAATGGTATGACGTTTGATTTGGTTAATAAAACCAAAGATGACTATATCATAGGCAAGCATATTTCACGAGTAATGTTGAGATATGGCTATCGGTTTGCTGATGAAGACCAGTTGCTTCAAGATAATATGTTGATCTTGAATTCTTCGGTATTTGTAGGTAATATACTTTATTTAAAAAAGGATTCGTATGCCATTCATCTTTGTAATGGCAGCTGGACAGACAATGCTGATAGCTTTGATAGACGATTGAGAAATCATTATCCAAGGATGTATAGAATATGGTCGGTTGGTCGCAGGGGAGTGAACTGGATAAAGCGACGATTGAAATAAATATTTTTTATGACTATATTGATAATTCTTCTTATATGCTACGTGTTTCGGAATTTCCTCCTTTTTGCATTACTAGCTTTTCCATTGCGAATGATGAATTTAAAGAGTAAAGAAAGCTTTGAAACCTTTTATGAGATTGATAAAAAAGTAAAATAGAAGTTGATCTTTTTGGTGAAGTTAATAAGGCTGGTGAAACTTTCTTGAAAAAAGTGGAACAGCATATCTTCTGTGTATTGTTTGGGTATTTACGATATCTCATTTTAACTATCAAGGATTTTCCTTCGCATATTATGCACAATTGGGTTTATGGATTTATTTATATGGTAGATAAACATCCGTTTAGCACCCTCCATTTGGGGACTGAGATAAGAGCTGAGTATTTATTACATATTGGTAAGTGAATTATTATTGGGGATAATAGCATACTTGATGCAAGATAGAGTATCTACATAGGTGAGAATGTAAATTTTAGTTCACAGGTACATTTGTGGACAGCATCACATGATATGAATGATCCTTACTTTGGAGGGGGCAGGAAGTGCGGGCATAAGTAATAGGGTATGGTTAGGTTCCAATGTGACGGTGCTTGATAGTGTTACGATAGGTGGGGAAGCTGTTGTTTGTGCAGGTGCGGTAGTTACGAAAGATGTAGAACCTTTTACGGTAGTAGCAGGTATACCAGCGAAAAAGATAGGAGAACGTAGCCATGATTTGAGATATGAATTTGATGGTAGTCGTATGCTGTTTTATTAATCTCTTTTATGGTGGAACTGCCGTTGGCAGTAGATTATGGCTATCATAAATTGAAGATAATTATCTTTACAAAAAATAAACTTTTATGATAATTCATTTTTCATTGGCTTCGGTGGTGGTAAACTATCGGACGGATAATCGTACCATTGAGATGGTGACTGAGGAACTCTCGAAATGCACGTTATCACAGCTCATTGTAGTGGTGAATAATGGGGGGACTGAGGAGTCGACCGCTTATTTGGCGTTATCGCTCAAAGCATCAATAGTGCGTGACGTGTTCCAAGTAGATATAGTACATAATGAGCGAAATACGTATGTTATTCATAATCCTGATAATTCGGGATTTGCTCGTGGTAATAACCTCGGTGTGACATTTGTAGAAACACATTTCGATGTGGATTATCTACTCTTCACGAATAACGATATCCGTTTGCAAAGCGATGACGTGATAGAACGTTTGATAAATAAACTGGAAATGCTTCCCGATGTGGGGATCATTGGACCTCGAGTAGTGGGGGTGGACGGGCATTGCCAAAGCCCTAATGATTATGTATCGTTCTGGAAAGAATTGGTAGGTACACCTTGGGAACGTTTCATTCCGTGCTTACATTTGGATCATATTGATCAGGATGTCGCAGAAGAGGGCTATTATTATCGAGTAATGGGGTCGTTTTTTGTGATGCGCTTGCGTGATTTCATACAATGTGGGCGCATGGATGTGGCTACATTCCTCTACTATGAGGAGGCAATACTTGCAGAACGACTACTACTAATAGAGAAGAGGGTCTACTATTACCCTGAGGTGAGTGTGCTTCATGAACATGGTTATAGCGTAAATCGTGCAAAAAAACAGTTGAATAATAGAGACTATATGTTTGAAAGTGCAGTATATTTCTATCAGAAGTACAAAGGAGTGAACTACTCTAGTGTGTGGATAGCCACTGTATTACATACTGTGTATCAGTGGTTGCAGAATTCAAAGCGTAGTATATGGAACAAGTAAATGAGAAAGTTTTGCATCTGCAAAAACATCTAAAAAAAATAGATGTACTCTAAATTGAGTATTGACGTATATGAGAATTCTTTTTATTACGAATAATATGCCTCTCAATATTGATGGAGTGGGCGATTATACCGCGAATTTAGCTCGTGAGTTTGCTCGTTATGGTCATTTTGTGACCGTTGTATGTCGAGACTGTAGATATATTAAAACGAACTATGAAGATATTAAAGTTTATCCTGTAGTTAGAACTTGGAACCGAGCAGCTGTACAATCTATACTAGAGGTGATACGTGTAAATACGATAGAATGGGTTTGCTTACAATATGTACCTCACGGTTTTCATCCTAAAGGACTACCTTTTGGACTATTATCTATAGTGAAAGCGATAAGGAAGCAAGCGGGGGTGAAATTAATGACTTTTTGTCATGAGGTGAGTACTTTTTCTGAAAAGGGGGATTTTAAGTCTGTATTGCTTTCATTGATGGTAAGATTCATTACAAAACAAATACTATCTCAAAGTAACGTAATGGCTACAAGTATTGATTATTATAAAAGGATGATGCGTAGTTTAATACGTAATGTAGATATAGGGGTTATACCCATTGCAAGTAATATACCGAGTACTTTTTGTGATAAAAATAATGTTGATTTATTACGAAAATCGATAGCCACTAATGATGAGGTGATTATTTCTTTTTTTGGATTAAGGGATATAACAGTTAGTATTGCTGCTTTGAATGAGCTGAAAAAAGAAGGTTGTAATATTAAAGTAATGTTTATAGGAAAATTGCCTCAAGTAATGCCTGATGACATCCTTTTTGATACTTATAAAACAGGGGTGTTGAATGTAACTGAAATTAATAAGTTCTTTAAGGTATCTGATATTCTTGTCCTACCTCAAGATAATAGGTTTGGTTGTTCATTCAAAAGTGGATCTTTAGCGGCAGCTATGACGGAAGGATTACCGGTAATTACAGCAAAAGGTTGTTTAACTTCAGAAGAATTAATTGATGGTGAAAATGTTGTATTTACAGATTTTACAAATGTAGAGAGTGTGAAGAGTGCTGTTCTTTCGTTAGTGAAATCTCCAGAATTAAGGTGGAAGATTGGTGATGGAGCAAAGAATTGTTCAAAAGAACGAACATGGCAATATACTTATCAAGAATATATAAAGCTAATGATGAAATGGATGTAGATAAAGAATGTGACTATTATCACAATGTAACAAGTCGTAGTTGGGGGAGATTTGTTAAAGGACTTATTCCTCGGTTACTGAAATTCGCTAAATATGAAAGAGCTCGGAAGATAGCCATAAAAGGCGGAGCAAAAATAGGAAAGAATTCAATAGTAGTGCCTTTATTGGCAAAGAAAGCGAATAGTAAACTTTCGATAGGCGATTATTCATCAATTGATTCTCATAAAATAGATTTACGCTCGTGTGTGACTATAGGTAATTATGTGATCATTAGTAATGATTGTGAAATTATTACAACCAGTCATTATATCGATTCACCCGAATGGGAACATAAATATTATGGACTTGAGATTGAAGATTATGTATGGATAGCATCTAATGTATTAATATTGCCTTCTTGCAAGAAAATAGGTTACGGAGCTGTGATAGGGGCTGGTGCGGTGGTTGTGAAGGATGTTCCTGCAATGTCTGTGATGGGGGGGAATCCTGCAACTTGCATTAGGAGACGTGGGCAAGTTCATAACAAATTAGTAATTCCATCGCTTTTAAGTGGCGATTTAAAGTTGTATTGGAAGGTATGGATGGACAGAAAAAAATAGTAGTTGCTCATCCCACAGGTAACGCTAATACGCGTGGAGCAGTAGATGGGTTTTATAAACAAGGGATGCTTGATAGCTTTCATACTTCTATAGCCTGTTTCGAGAATAGTTGGTATTATCGGTTGGCGATTGGATTACTGAAGGATTTTCGTCGACGCACGTTTAGCGCTTTCTTAAGAGGATGTACATACACTTATCCCCATAAAGAACTAGGCAGAATGTTGGCTTTTCGATTGGGTAAACCACAATGGACGAGGCATGAGAAAGGTAAGTATTGTGTGGATGCCATTTATCGTAATTTAGATGAATGTGTATCTAAATATATACTGAAACATCGTCAGGAAATTATTGCGATATATGGTTATGAGGATGGAGCATTGAATAGTTTTCGACAAGCCAAAGCATTGGGGATGAAATGTGTGTATGATTTGCCTATAGGCTATTGGCGTAGTATGCATAGGCTACTTGGTATGGAGCGTGAGCAAAATCCTGATTGGGCAATGACCTTGAATGGTTTTAATGACTCGGATAAGAAGTTGGAACGGAAGGATGAGGAGCTCGCCTTGGCTGACAAAATTTATGTAGCTAGTAATTTTACGAAGAAGACTTTGGAAGAGTATCCGGGTACATTGGCTGATGTAGTGGTGATACCATACGGATTTCCCCCGGTGAATCAACAAAGGGAATATTTGCCATTTGAGGGAAGAAAAATAAAATTGCTTTTTGTAGGTGGATTGTCGCAACGAAAAGGACTTTCGTACATTTTTGAGGCCATAAAAGGGTTGGAGGATAAAGTTGAGCTTACGGTCGTAGGCGGAGGAGACATTGATACTTGTCCGGCACTTAAGGAAGCATTGGGAAGAGTGAGCTATATCTCTACATTACCTCATGACGAAATATTAAATTTGATGGCAGTTCATGACCTCTTATTGTTTCCTTCATTGTTCGAAGGGTTTGGATTGGTAGTGACAGAGGCAATGTCACAAGGTACTCCGGTTATTACTACTGATCGTACTTGTGGGCCGGATGTAATGACTCATGGTAAAGATGGCTGGATTGTGGAAGCAGGTACTGCTATACCTATCCGTGAATTAATAGAAATCTTTATTGCTAATCCTATATTATTGGAACAAGTAGGAAGGGCTGCGCGGCAAACTGCGATGAATCGCCCATGGAGTTGCTATGAAAAAGAATTAGCGCAATCAGTAGCTAAATATTTGTATGGAAAATTATCTTAAACTTCGACAACTCACTGCTGGCGAACCTTATCAGAACTATAGAATTCAGATATGGATCTATATTTTTCTACTCATCTTTGAGGGTGCATTGCGTAAATGGTTTTTACCGGGGCTGGCTACTCCTTTATTGTTAGTACGTGACCCGATAGCTATCTGGCTTACTATGGCCGGACTTCAAAAGGGATGGCTTAAAAATGGGTATGTACAGGTTATGATGATAGTATGTACTATTTCGTTATTATTAACAATATTAGTGGGACATCATAATTTTTTTGTGGCCTTCTTTGGTTGGCGCATTTATGTTTTCCATTTCCCTATGATATTTGTGATGGGTAAGGTACTTACGCGAAATGACTTGATAAAGATGGGGCGATTTATCCTTTTGGTATCTATACCTATGACTTTGCTAATATATCAGCAATTTCTATCTCCCCAGTATGCGTGGATTAATATAGGAGTAGGAGGTGAAGGGAGTTCAAGCTACGAAGGGGCTATGGGCTATTTTCGTCCGTCCGGTACATTTTCGTTTACATCGGGTTATGTAGCATTTCAATCGGTGGTAGGTTGTGTAATGCTCTTCTATGTACTGATGAATAAATCTTTGCCAAAGGTTTATCAGTTTTCCAATTGGCTTTTGATTGTGATTGTAGGTTGCTATGTGGTATCTATACCCACTTCTATATCGCGAACACATTTTTTTCAGACAGTTGTATTTATTGCTTTTTTGGCTATAGCGTTGCTATTTAGAAGACAACTGATGGGCAAATTCTTGAAGTTCACAGTGATGGGGCTGATAGCCATAGCTATCTTATCTTATCTGAACATTGGCAATAAAAGTGTAGCAGCATTTACTGCTCGCTTCGAAACAGCCAATAAAATAGAAGGTGGTGTACAAGGTACTATTCAGGATAGATATATGAGTGGCCATGTGAATTCTCTTTTTAAACCGAATATACCAGTGTTTGGGTATGGTCTTGGGTTGGGGACGAACGTAGGTGCCAAGATGATGGGGGGGAATATGTATTCCTTTGGCTTTAATGCCGAGGTAGAGTGGGAACGTATTATCGGTGAATGTGGACTGATTATCGGTTTTATTATTATTGCCATACGTTTACTCTTCTCTTTGAAAATGCTGCAAAAAGCCTATCAATGTTTAATGAGGCGCTTTGATCTCTTGCCTTGGATGTTATCTGCTGGCATGATACTAACCATTCCCCAAGCGCAGTGGTCTATCCCCACTAATTTAGGATTTTGTGTCTTATTTGGTGGCTTTACACTTGCTGCTGTTAATACTTCAAGAAATTACAGATAATGAAAATAACTTATTTTCATCGCCATTCTGATTGTGGATTCTCTATTTTTAGAGTATTTAAAACTATTGAGACTGAGATTCAGAAGAGTGAAACAGTGAAGGATATATTTATGCCCTCATCACGTTCAATGCCTTGGGATATTATATGGAATAGCTTCTATACTTTCAGACATCGTAACAAGAATGGTATCAACCACATTAGTGGGCATATACATGATGTGGTGTTTGGTTTAAGAGGGTGTAAAACGGTGCTTACTATTCATGATCTGGTATTTATTGATAATGTAAATAATCCACTTAAACGATTCTATAAATGGTTCTTTTGGCTTTATATTCCTATTAAATTTGCAGATAAAGTGACTTGTATATCAGGTGAAACGAAAAAGAGGATACTGAACTATATCAAGACGGATAAAGTGCATGTAATTTATAATCCTATTGATCCTTCTTTCAAATATCAGCCTAAAGTATTTAATGTTGAAAAGCCAAGAATACTGCATATTGGTGTTTTTTGGAATAAAAACTTAGTACGTACGATACAAGCGTTGAACGGTATCAAATGTCATTTGAGGATTATTGGTAAAATAGATGAGAATACCAAACGTTTATTAGATGCTAATCATATAGAATATTCCGTAGCTTTTGGATTGACAGATGAAGAGGTTAGAAAGGAATATGTTTTATGTGATATTGTGAATTTTCCTACTATATATGAAGGCTTTGGAATGCCGATTATAGAAGGGCAAAAGACTGGTAGAGTGGTTGTTACTTCTCGAATTGAACCTTTAATTGAGATTTCGGGAAATGCAGTACAGTACGTAAACCCAAAGGATATAGAGAGTATAAGAGAGGCTTATATAAAAGTCATAGGAAACGCATCACTCCGTGATAGTTTAATAAGAAAGGGACTCGATAACGTAAAACGTTTCAAAGCGGATGTAATTGCTAATCAATATTTAAATCTTTATCATAGTTTAGAATGAGAATATTACATTATACTCCCAGTCTTGACCGTACTTGGGGAGGAACGGCTTTTTATATGCAGCTACTTACCAAGGAACTGGGGAGGTTGGTAGAATTACATGTTGCTTCTCATGCAAGTATGAATGAACTGATGATGGAGCATTGTACAGTACATAGACTGTCTTCGTGGAAAAATATATTTCAGTTGAAACAGGAATGGAAAGGACTGTTGGATTGTGTGAGTCCTGATATTGTACATATTAATTGCTGCTGGACACCTAGCTGCGCACTGCTTCAACGATGGGCGCAAGCATGGGGATATAAGGTCGTACTTACACCTCACGGTATGCTGGAACCATGGATTTTGGCTCGTCATTATTGGACACGCAAAGTGCCTGCCTTGTTGCTCTATCAGAAGACTGCTGTGGAACGGGCAGATTATTTACATGCTACGGCGGTGAGTGAAAAGGAGAATTTGCTGAAGTTGGGCTATAATACTAATATTGAGGTGATAGCCAATGGGGTGGATGTGGAGAGTATAGAGCTGAAAAAGTCGTGGAGACGAAATAAAGAAATCCTATTTTTGAGTCGGGTACATGTAAAGAAAGGTATTGAATTTTTGATTGAGGCGGTGGCAAAACTGAAAAATGAACTCGAAGATTATGTGGTGAACGTGGCTGGTGAAGGTGAAGTTGTTTACGTTGAAGAATTGAAACTATTGGTTGAAAAGTTAGGTGTGGGGGAGATTATCCGCTTTACAGGCGGGGTATATGGTAGTCAAAAGTGGGAACTTTTCCAACGTGCCGACCTCTTTGTATTGCCTACTTATAGTGAGAATTTTGGTATTGTAGTGGCGGAAGCGTTAGCTAGTGGAACACCTGTAATTACTACTAAAGGTACACCTTGGAGAGATTTAAAGAGTAATTGTTGTGGCTGGTGGACAGAAGTGGGCACAGAGTCTACGGTACAGGCTCTGCGTGCTTTCCTTATGCTTTCGGAAAAGGAGTTGGAGGTGATGGGACGTAATGGTCGTAAGTTGGTAGAGGAGAAGTACTCTGAACACAAAGTGGCAGAGGAGTTTGTAAAATTATACAATAAAATAATGAAAGTATGAGCAAGGTAGATTTAAGTGCTTTCTCTGCGGGAGACTTTGATAAAGGGGCTAGTAGAGTGAAGATGATAATATGGTACTTTGTAAATGCTTTGTTGGTACGTGCTTCGTGGAATCCTTGCATGAGGGTAAAGATTGTTTTACTTCGTGCTTTTGGGGCGTGTATTGGTAAGGGACTGGTCATTAAAAATAATGTGACGATCAAGTTTCCTTGGAAGCTGACCATAGGGGATAACGTATGGTTAGGTGAACAGTGCTGGATAGATAATTTAGACAATGTGACTATCGGTAATAATGTATGTATTTCGCAAGGCGCATTATTGCTTACGGGGAATCATGATTATACAGTTTCTTCCATGCCTTACCGGAATGCTTCTATTACACTGGAGGATGGTGTTTGGGTCGGGGCTAAGGTGGTGGTTTGCCCGGGAGTAACGATGCGTGAGAACTCAATAGCTACTGTAGGAAGTGTGATAACGAAGAATACGGAAGCAGATGGTATTTATCAGGGGATACCTGCAAAGATGATCAAGAAAAGAGAAGTCAATGATGAATGAAAGGAAACTCGAAGTAATAATGCAAATGTTCTAGAATATTTGAAACAGTTTTTATGAAAGTATCTATAATAACATCGTGTTTTAATCGTGCGGCGACGATTCGTGATGCCATAGAGAGTGTCTTGGCACAGGACTATAATAATATAGAGTTTATTGTTGTAGATGGGGCGAGTACGGATGGTTCGTTAGAGATTGTTAGGGAATATGAAGATCGTATCTCAACTATTATCTCGGAGCCTGATCATGGAATGTATGAAGCCATTAATAAGGGAATTCGTGTGGCTACAGGTGATGTAATCGGATTGCTGCATTCGGATGATTTCTTCTATGATAATGGGGTGGTAAGCCGTATTGCAGAACGTATGAAAATCACTCGAGCTGATTTCTTGTATGGAGATGGGCTTTTTGTGAATCCTAATAATACAGATAAAGTGGTACGTAACTGGATTGGAGGTAGTTATCGACTTTGGAAAGTACGTCACGGTTGGTTACCACTGCATCCTACCTGTTATATTCGCCGTGAGGTGGTAAACCGTTTAGGGCTCTATAACGAAAGCTATAAAATAGCAGCAGATAGCGATTTATTGTTACGCTATCTTATTACGGGAGGACTTACGACAACTTATTTGGGAGAGTATATTGTGAAGATGCGTATGGGGGGGCTTTCTACTGATAGTGCTAAGCGTAAAAAAATGTGGGATGAGGATATACGGGTATATGCTTCGCACGGTATGGCTCCTACTTTGACGAAGTTGGAGAAAATGGCATGGAAAGTGCCGCAGTTTGTGTTAGCATTGTTAAAACGCTAATGACTATTTAATGGAGTGTAAAAAGAAATAGAATTATACAATGATATGAAAGGTATTGTTTTAGCTGGTGGTAGCGGTACGCGTTTGTATCCTATTACCAAAGGCATTAGCAAACAGCTGATTCCTATTTTTGATAAACCGATGATTTATTATCCAATTTCGGTTTTGATGTTGGCGGGTATTCGTGAGATATTGATTATCTCTACTCCACATGACTTGCCGGGATTTAAGCGCTTGCTGGGTGATGGTAGTGACTATGGCGTGAGGTTTGAATATGCAGAACAACCGTCACCTGATGGATTGGCGCAGGCCTTTATCATTGGTGAGGATTTTATTGGCAGTGATTCGGTCTGTTTGGTGTTAGGTGATAACATCTTTCATGGTAATGGCTTTAGTACCATGTTGAAAGAGGCGGTGTACATGGCAGAAAAGGAGCAAAAAGCTACCGTGTTTGGCTATTGGGTAAGTGATCCGGAACGCTATGGTGTGGCGGAGTTTGATGACGAGGGTAATTGCCTAAGCATTGAGGAAAAACCTGTACAGCCAAAGTCGAATTATGCGGTAGTAGGGCTTTATTTCTATCCTAATAAGGTGGTAGATGTAGCGAAGCATATCAAACCGTCAGCTCGTGGTGAATTGGAGATTACCACTGTGAACCAGCGATTTCTGGAGGATAGTGAGTTGAAAGTACAAACACTGGGACGTGGTTTCGCTTGGTTGGATACGGGTACACACGACTCGTTGAGTGAAGCATCGACCTTTATTGAGGTGATTGAAAAACGACAGGGACTGAAAGTTGCTTGTCTGGAAGGTATAGCGTTTAGACAAGGTTGGATTGATGCTAACAAGATGCGTGAGTTGGCCCAACCGATGCTGAAGAATCAATATGGGCAGTATTTGTTGCAGGTAGTAGAGGAAGTGGAACGTACAGGAAAGAGTAATTTATGAATAAAAGAAATATTATCATTACCGGTGGAGCCGGATTTATAGGCAGCCATGTGGTACGTTTGTTTGTGAACAAGTATCCCGATTACCATATTATCAATCTGGACAAGTTGACTTATGCGGGAAATCTGGCTAACTTAAAAGATGTAGAGAATAAACCAAACTACACTTTTGTAAAAGCGGATATTTGTGACTTTGAGATGATGCTGAAGATTTTTAAACAGTATCATATAGATGGGGTCATTCATTTAGCTGCCGAAAGTCATGTGGATCGTAGTATCAGGGATCCGTTTACTTTTGCTCGTACTAATGTTCTTGGAACTCTCTCTTTATTACAAGCTGCCAGGTTAACTTGGGAGTATCTTCCGGAAGGCTATGAGGGTAAGCGCTTCTATCATATTTCAACTGATGAGGTGTATGGAGCATTGGAATTGACGCACCCGGAAGGCAAGTCTTCGGATATGTCTGCACACGAAGTATATGGCGATGAGTTCTTCAAAGAGACAACAAAGTATAATCCACACTCACCCTATTCGGCTTCGAAAGCGGGTAGTGATCACTTTGTACGCGCTTTCCATGATACTTATGGTATGCCGACTATTGTGACAAACTGTTCGAACAACTATGGACCTTATCAGTTTCCCGAAAAGCTGATTCCGCTGTTTATTAACAATATTCGCCACCGCAAACCGTTACCAGTATATGGCAAGGGAGAGAATGTGCGCGACTGGCTCTACGTGGTAGATCATGCAAGGGCCATAGATGTGATTTTCCATAAGGGGAAGGTGGCGGATACATATAACATCGGTGGCTTTAACGAGTGGAAGAATATAGATATTATCCATGTGATTATTAAGACTGTGGACCGATTACTAGGTAACCCTGAAGGACACAGCGAGGAACTGATTACTTATGTAATGGACCGTATGGGACATGACTTACGCTATGCTATTGACTCTACGAAACTGAAGAATGAATTGGGCTGGGAGCCTAGTCTGCAGTTTGAAGAGGGTATTGAGAAGACGGTGCAGTGGTATCTGGATAATCAAGAGTGGATGGATAATATCACCAGTGGTGCTTACGAGAGCTATTACGAGGATATGTATAAGAATAGATAATCTGTATGGAAGTTGTTAAGACAAATATTGAAGGGGTAGTAATCATTGAACCACGTCTTTTTAAGGATGACAGGGGGTATTTCTTCGAATCGTTCTCGCAAAGGGAGTTTGACGAAAAGGTACGTCCCATTAAGTTTGTACAAGATAATGAAAGTATGTCCTCGTATGGAGTGATGAGGGGACTACATTTTCAAACTATGCCTTACAGCCAAAGTAAGTTAGTACGTTGCGTAAAGGGTGCAGTGCTGGATGTGGCTGTTGATATCCGCAAAGGTTCGCCTACCTATGGCCAGCATGTAGCGGTAGAATTGACAGAGGAGAATCATCGTCAATTCTTTATTCCTCGTGGTTTTGCTCATGGTTTTGCTGTATTGAGTGAAACGGCAGTGTTTCAATATAAATGTGATAACTTTTATGCTCCACAACATGATGGAGGTATCAGCATATTAGATGAATCACTTGGAATTTGTTGGAGAATTCCTACAGGCAAGGCTATCTTAAGTGAGAAGGACACTAGGCATCCACTATTGAAAGATTTTGAATCTCCATTTCTGTATGGAGAGGATTTGTATAAATAGCATATAATAATAACGATACATGTAGGTCCCTAACTTCATGCTACACACATGAATCCCCTACATTCTGCAGGTTGGGAAAAATACAGCGGTATATTCTTGATCTGTCCCCTCATATTGGCAAAATGCTGATATGTATTCTAAATATATCAACTGTCTGTGAAGATCGTTGATATATTGTTTTTTAATAGTATGCTTATTGATTAAAAATAATTGTAGTTAGACTATATAGTCTCAGATTTACTTGCTATCTTTGTAGTAAAGATACTATTTATTGTATTCAATATGCAAAAAGAAGAGATATTACGATTGATCAAAGAAACAATAGCTAAGACAATACCATCTGGCGCTAAAGTTATTTTATTCGGATCACAGGCTCGTGGAGATGCTAAGGAGGATTCGGATTGGGATATTCTTATTTTACTGAATAAAGATAAAGTCGAATTAGATGATCATGATTGTATTTCTTATCCTTTTTTTGAACTTGGATGGAATATTGATGTACAAATTCACCCTATTCTTTATACTTTTAAGGACTGGATGGAAAGACGTTTTTCACCATTTTATAAAAATGTGGAACGGGAGGGGATTGACTTATGTTAAGTACAGAGGAAAAAATAGCTATTGTAAATTATCGTAGACAAAAGTCTCACGAAAGTTTGAATGAAGCGAAGGAAGTCATCAAATTGGGCTTTTGGAGTTTAGCTGGAAATAGACTTTACTATGCTGCTTTTCATATGGCTTCTGCTCTGTTATTGGATAAAGGAATAACAGCACGTTCTCATAGTGGAGTTATCCATCTGATTGGTGCTCAATTTGTGACCAAGGGATTATTGGAAAAAGAATATGGACGTTTGTTTTCTCGGTTGTTTGAAATGCGTCAATCGGGTGATTATGATGATATGTATGACGCAACAGAAGAAGAAATTCTTCCTCTTATTGATAAAACTGTAATGTTTATTTCTAAAATGGAGGATTTGTTGACTTTTAAGTAGGATACAGTGAAGTCCCTTATTTTATCTCAAATTTCTAAAATACGCCCGCACCTTCCGCATAATCTTGATTCCCATCACTACGCCATCGAATACAGCCATACCTGTATTGAACGAACGCATGAGGGCATCCGCCTTGTTGGTTGCCGGAGCAAGTGGGGCAAATATTTCGCGTGTAGTAGCTGTCATGGCTTTTTTTTGAGCATGGATCTCATTTAAAAGCTTCTTTTTACGTTCGGCAATCTCTTCTAATGTAAATTTCTGCG
>OOAW01000256.1_pt1 | contig 48840 bp, 43 predicted proteins | sample 1671861 | NCBI WGS metagenome assembly OOAW01 (sample SAMN06348200, study PRJEB24527) | human gut metagenome | reverse complement strand
GCCGCCGCTGGCGGCGCTGAGCCTTTTCCTCCGGAGAGAGGGGGAGCAGCACGGTCTCCACCCCGCCGATGCCCACCACGTCGCCGTACTGGACGGGGGCGGAGCCCTCCACCGGCCTGCCGTTTACCGTCACGCCACCCTTGGAGCCCAGGTCGTAGGCCGTCCAGGTGTCGTCCGCCTGGCGAATCAGGGCGGCGTGCTGCCGGGATACCACAGGATAGTTGAGAATCACGTCGGAGTTGCCGCCCCGGCCGAGAATGTTCTCCCAGTGGGTCAGCGGCTCCTGAGCCCCGTTGGGCAGGGTCAGGTAGGCCCACACCTCCGGCAGACAGGGCACGGTGAGCAGGGAGCGGATCGTCCGTATGAGAATCAGCAGGGCCAGCACCGGGAACAAAAAGCGCACCGCCGTGGTGAACCAGGCCCAGACCTGGGGATTGGCGGCCATCCAGTCCAGCAGCGCCTCCATCCGCCCACCTCCTTTTCGTTGGAATATACAGCAGTATAGCACAAATGGGGCCGATAAAAAAGCGGAAGGCCGTCCGCCTTCCGCATTCTTCAAGAATTCTTTACAATTTGCCCTCTCCGGCGGTATAATGGGCTCACCAATGAGAGAGGATGTGAGCCCGTGTCTACGATTATCGACGCCAAGGGCAAGCCCTGCCCCACCCCGGTCATCCTGGCCAAGCAGGCCATGGCCGCCGGGGAACATTCCTTCACCGTGCTGGTGGACAACACCACGGCGGTGGAAAACCTCAAGCGCCTGGCGGGCAACCAGGGGTTCGGGGCCGCCGTCACCCAGGGGGAGGGGGTGTTTTCCGTGGCCTTCACCCGTACCGGCTGCGCCGCCTGTGAGGAGGCGGTGAGCGCTCCCCTGCCCGCCCCCGGCGGAGACTGGGCTGTGTTTGTGGGCCGGGATATCATTGGGGACGGCGACCGGGAGCTGGGCGCCAACCTGATGCGCATGTTCTTCTACACTCTGGCCCAGGGGGAGGACAAGCCCGGCGCGGTGCTCTTCATGAACGCCGGCGTGCGCTTGCCCACCCTGGACGAGCAGATTCCCGCCCACCTGAAGTCCCTGGCCGATGCGGGCGTCGAGATCCTGGTGTGCGGCACCTGCCTCAGCTTCTACGGCCTCACCGACCAGCTCCAGGTGGGCACGGTGAGCAACATGTACGACATCGTCACCCGCATGCAGCGGGCGGCCAAGGTGGTCTCCCTGTAATGGACTACGGCGTGATCACCTTCACCTCCACCTACGGGGCCATCTACGCCCAGAAGGTGCTGCGACCGGTGGCGGATGTGCTCACCATGCCGGTGCTGCGGGAGATCTCCCTGGGCTGCGGCATCGCCGTGCGCTTCCGGCCGGAGGACGGGGCGGCGGTGCGCGCCGCCCTGGCCGCCTCCGCCCTGCGGCCGGACGAGTACGCCTTTTACGGTGTTACCGGCTCCGGGGCGGCCCTGCGGGCCGAGCCGCTGGACGGGTAGGGGCCGCCCGGCGCTCAGAAGATCCAGCCGATGAGCAGGGACAGGGCAAAGGCCACGACGGCGGGCATGAAGTTTTCCCAGCGGGTGGGCTTGTCGAGCAGGGCCTTGATGAGCAGCACCACGCCCGCGATGCGCAGCAGCCAGGGCAGCAGGCCCATGAGCAGCAGGAAGGGCAGGCCCACCAGAAACAGGATGACGGGAATGAGAATCACAGCGGCCAGACAGATGATGCCCAGTGTGAACAGCGTAACCATGGAATCAGTCCTCCTTTTGATGGTACCAGCTTATCACACCCAGATAAAAGCGTCCTAAAGGCATTCTTAAAATCAGATGAAAAATCCCCGGCGTCAGGGGGCGGGGCTGTGCCATCCGCCCCTGACGCCGGGGCCTTTTTCTGCGTTCCGGTTCGGCCAAACGGTTTTCATAAAAGTCTCGCTTCGAGGCTGCTTTCCCGGCAGAACGTAATGGATATCAGATGGATGCATAGAATAAATGCCTTGGGGCACGAAGAAATGGGCAGGACTGTCATGTGAAAAGGATAATAGTCCTTTTCTTGTATGCAATTTGGTAGATAATATGATAGTATGTGTGCTGTGGCAGCATTCGATTACCGTGATATGCTCTGTGGCATGGAACACTCCTGTTATACTGCTCCTGTCGGTACAGCATTTCTTGCTGCCATTCCGTTTGGTTTTGGAATGATTAGCGGTTTCATCACAGACTCAGAGCAAGGGAGGGCTTGCGAATGGCAGATACAGATTACATCTTTCACATCAGCCCGTATGATACCGAAAAGCTTTTGCCGCAAGTGAGCAGGGCGCTCGAAAAAAGGACGGAAATGGTTTCGCGGGAACGATTTCCCGGGCTATGGAAGCATACCGACCGATTCCGCTCTATGGCGCGGGGGCGGAAAAGGAGCAGGCTACGCACAAGGGGAATGAGTGCGTTATGTCTGGCGGCCGGCATTTTTCTGGCTGTTCCCGGTCTGATGGAGCCGCGAGAGCTGTTCGTGCCGCTGCTTGTCGGCGCGGCTGCCATGGGTGCGGGTATCATTGGCCTGTGGCAGAGCCGCGCGCACAAGAAGAATCCGTTTGATAGAGCGGCAAAGATATTGTTGGAGGGCAAAGACAAGAGTTCCGCGGAGCAAGCCGCTTCGGTGTCCTTCTCAGAGGAGGGGATGACCGTTCCGGCGGGCGGCGGCAAGGCGGAATTTGTGCCATATCGAGAGTTTGAATGCGCCGTCGAAACGGCGGATAGTTTTCTTTTCGTCTTTGGCGGCCGTGTCCTGCTGTTGCAGAAAATGGACTTAAAAGCGGAATGTACCGGCGATTTTTGCAGTCTGATCTCGGAAAAAGTGAAACCGTATCACTCGATTGCGTAAAAGGGCGGCCGCAGGGAAAGCCCATGAGGCTGCCGTCAGAGCGGAAAAACGCGCCCGCCTCATTCAAAATGAGGTAGGCGCGTTTTCATGCGCAGCGCGCTTGACACCGCGCCGGGGATTTTTGCATCAACGGAAGTAGGCCGCGCCGCTCTCGAAGAGGGGCTGGTGCTTGTCGCCGGGGATGTTGACGCCTACATAGGGGCCCCGGCGCTCCGAGTGGCCCATCTTGCCGAACACCCGGCCGTCGGGGGAGAAGATGCCCTCGATGGCCTCCAGGGAGCCGTTGGGGTTGGCGTCGATGTCCATGGAGGCCGCGCCGGAGGCGTCCACGTACTGGGTGGCGATCTGGCCGTTGGCGATCAGCCGCTCCAGCTCCGCCTGGGGGGCTGTGAAGCGGCCCTCGCCGTGGGAGATGGGGATGGCGTGGAGGTCGCCCACATGGGACTGGAGCATCCAGGGGGACTGGACAGAGGCCACCCGGGTGGTGACGTACCGGCTCTGGTGGCGGCCGATGGTGTTGAAGGTCAGGGTGGGGCAACCCTCGTCCATGGCCCGGATCTCGCCGTAGGGCACCAGGCCCAGCTTGATGAGGGCCTGGAAGCCGTTGCAGATGCCCAGCATCAGGCCGTCCCGGCGCTTGAGCAGGTCGTGAACCGCGTCGGTGAGCCGGCCGTTGCGCAGGAAGGAGCAGATGAACTTGGCCGAGCCGTCGGGCTCGTCGCCGCCGGAGAAGCCGCCGGGCAGGAACAGGATCTGGGCCGCGCGGATGGCCTTTTCCAGGGCCAGGGCCGACTCCTCCAGGGCGGAGGCGGTCAGGTTGCGCACCACCACGATCTCCGGCTCCAGCCCCGCCCGCAGGCAGGCCCGGGCGGAGTCGTACTCGCAGTTGGTGCCGGGGAACACGGGGATGGCCACCCTGGGCCGGGCGGTTTTGGACTTGCACACCGCCGGGGAGCGCTTGTCCCAGGAGAGGGTGCGCGCCGGGGCGGACTCCCCCGCCCGGGTGGGGTACACGTCCTCCAGCACCCCCTCGTTGAGGGCGAGCAGCTCGTCAATGGGGGCGGAGTCGCCGCCGATGGTGATCACCGGCTCGGCGGTGGTGGCGCCCAGCCTGATCGCCAGGGGGAAGTCGATCTCCTCGGTCAGCTCCGCCACAATGGAGCGGGGCCAGGGAGTGTACCAGTTCGTGTCCACATCGGAACCCATGGCAAAGCCGATCTTGTTGCCGAAGGACATGTTCATGACCGCCTCGGCAAAGCCGTGCTCCACCGCCCACGCGGACTTCACTTTCCCGGCCTTGTGCAGTTCACGGAGCTTGTCCCAGGCCGCCAGAGGGTGCTCGGCCAGAGCGTCGCCTACGAACAGGTACACCGGGTGCCCCGCCTCCTTGAACTCGGGGGAGAGCACCTCACCCGCCTGGATGGGGGCGATGGCGAAGGAGATCAGCGTGGGGGGCACGTCCAGATCGTGGAAGGTGCCCGACATGGAGTCCTTGCCGCCGATGGCGGCGCAGCCCAGCTCCAACTGGGCGTCCAGGGCCCCCAGCAGGGCGGCGAAGGGCTTGCCCCAGCGGGCGGGCTCGTCCCGCAGCTTCTCAAAGAACTCCTGGAGGGTCAGATAGGCCTTCCGGTAGTCCGCGCCGGCGGCCACCAGCTTGGCCACGGAGGCGTAGACCGCGTCCCTTGCCCCCTGGTAGGGGTCGGCGGACAGGGCCTCGGGGTCGCAGCCCCAGGCCATGACGCTGGCCTGATCGGTCTCCTGCTCCGGCTCCACGGGGAAGAGGGCGGCCATGACCTGGGCCGGGGTGCGCTGGGTCTTGCCACCGAAGGGCATGAGCACGCTGCCCGCGCCGATGGAGCCGTCAAACCGCTCGGTGAGGCCGCGGCGGGAGGCGCACTTCAGGCTGGCGGCCATCTCTCGCAGGGTGGAGCAGGCCGCCCTCTCCGGGGCGGCGTCCGCCTGGGGCACGGACACCCGGGCGTGCTTGGCCGCGCCGTTGGTGTTGAGGAAGGCCCGGGACAGGCTGGCCACGGTCTGGCCCCGCCAGGTCATGACCATGCGGGGCTCCGCCGTGACCGAGGCCACCGGGTAGGCCTCCAGGTTCTCCCTGGCGGCGGCGGCCAGCAGGGCGTCCACGTCCGCCGGGGCCACCACCACGGCCATGCGCTCCTGGGACTCGGAGATGGCCAGCTCGGTGCCGTCCAGGCCGTCGTACTTCTTGCGCACCGCGTCCAGGTCGATGGACAGGCCGTCGGCCAGCTCGCCGATAGCCACGCTCACGCCGCCGGCGCCGAAGTCGTTGCACCGCTTGATGAGGCGGGTGACGGCGGGGTCGCGGAAGAGACGCTGGAGCTTGCGCTCCTCCGGGGCGTTGCCCTTCTGCACCTCGCTGGCCATGGTGTCCAGGCTGGCCTTGTTGTGGCTCTTGGAGGAGCCGGTGGCCCCGCCGATGCCGTCCCGGCCGGTGCGGCCGCCCAGGAGGATCACCACGTCGCCGGGGGCGGGCCGCTCCCGGCGGACGTTGGACGCCGGGGCCGCGCCCACCACCGCGCCGCACTCCAGATGCTTGGCCACATAGCCCTCGTGGTAGAGCTCCGCCACGTGGCCGGTGGCCAGGCCGATCTGGTTGCCGTAGGAGGAGTAGCCCGCCGCGGCGGTCTGGGCGATCTTCCGCTGGGGCAGCTTGCCCTCCAGGGTCTGCTCCACCGGGGTGCGGGGGTCGCCGCAGCCAGTGAGGCGCATGGCCTGGTGGACGTATACCCGGCCGGAGAGTGGGTCGCGGATGCACCCGCCGATGCAGGTGGCCGCGCCGCCGAAGGGCTCGATCTCGGTGGGGTGGTTGTGGGTCTCGTTCTTGAACATGAGCAGCCAGTCCTGCTCCTTCCCGTCCACCTGGGCGGGCACGTGGATGGAGCAGGCGTTGATCTCCTCGCTCTCGTCCAGCTCGGGGAGCAGGCCCCGCTTTTTCAGGGTCTTGGCGCCCAGGGTGGCGATGTCCATGAGGGTCTGGGGCCGCTTGGCGGCCTTCTCCGCGCCGTAGACCTCCACCCGGGCGGACAGGTACCGCTCATAGGCGGCCTTTACGTTGTCATCGGCGATCTCCACCTCGTCCAGGTGGGTGGAGAAGGTGGTGTGGCGGCAGTGATCCGACCAGTAGGTGTCCACCACCCGCACCTCGGTGAGGGTGGGATCGCGGCCCTCCTCGTCCCGGAAGTAGGCCTGGAGGAAGGCGAGATCGGCCAGATCCATGGCCAGGGCGTACTGGGCCAGCACGCCCTCCAGACCCGCGCGGTCCAAGGCGGTGAAGCCATCCAGCACGGGCACGGCGGCGGGAACGGGGTAGTCCTGGCGGAGGGTGGCGGGCTTGTCCAGCGCCGCCTCCCGGCTCTCCACCGGGTTGATGAGGTAGCCCCGGGCCTTGGCCGCCTCCGGGGTGGTGAGGGCCCCCTCCAGCACGTAGACGGTGGCGGCGCGGACGGTGGGGCGCTCCCCGCCGTGCATCATCTGGATGCACTGGGCGCAGGAGTCGGCCCGCTGGTCGTACTGGCCGGGCAGGGCCTCCACCGCGAGCAGGGTGTGCTCCCCCTCCGGGGCGGGCATGACCTCATCCCACAGGGCGTCCACCTGCGGCTCAGAGAGCACGGTGGTGCGGGCGGCGGCATAGACCGCCGCGTCCACCCCCTCCACGTCGTAGCGGCGCAGCACCCGCACGCCGGTCAGCCCCGTCAGGCCCAGGGTGTGGCGCAGCTCTCCGAACAGATGCTCCGCCTCCACGGCGAAGCCGGGCTTCTTCTCCACATAACAGCGAAATACGTTCCCCATACTCTCTTTCTCTCCCTTATGTGATCTTCCAGTCGGAAAATTGATGGAATATGTTTTGCTGGGTGGGCGTCAGCCCGTCGATCCGGCTCCACTGGGTGAGCACGGACCAGTTCTTGAAGCAGATGACCGCGAAGGGGGGCTGCCCGGCCAGATATTCATAGAGCTGCCGGGCCGGCTCCGTCCGCCACTGTCCCACGGCGGCCCGGAAGGCGCTCAGGCGGTTCAGCGCCTCGGCGTCGCTGTACTTGCCGTAGTTGAGGGCGCCGCCGGGGGTCAGGAAGGCGGTGAGATCAAAGTCGGCGGTGAGCCGCACCTCCCCCAGATACAGGTCGAACTCCCCCGCCGTCAGGGCCTGAAGGTAATCGTCCCAGGCCAGGGCCCGCAGCTCCACCTCCAGGCCGGCGTCGGTCAGGTTGGCGGCCAGCGTCTCCGCCGCGGCCAGCCGGTCGGCGTTGTTGTTTGGGGCCACAAAGGTGAGCGCCAGCGGCCGCCCCTCCTTCTGCCATACCCCGTCGGCTCTGGTATAGCCGGCAGCGGTGAGGAGCGGCTCCATGGCCTGGGGGGCGTAGTCCAGCGTCTGGGCCAGCGCCTCGTCGTAGAGGGGGCTGGCGGGGGAGACAGGAAGGGCGGCGGGCTGGGCGTGGCGGGAGAACTGGGCGGTGGATACGGCGGCCCGGTCAAAGCCCCGCAGCAGGGCCTGCCGCACCTGGGCGCTCCGGCAGGGACCGTCGGCCGTGTTGAAGCCCACGTACAGCATGGTGCTGGTGGGGTAGTCCACCGCAGCAAAGGAACCAGAAAAACCCAGGGCATTGGTGCCCGTCAGGTCGGTGGAGACCAGGGCAATGTCCCGGGTATCAAAGGCATGGATCAGATCGTCCGCCTCCTGAATGGCCCGCAGGGGAATGGTGTCCCGGGGCAGGGCCTTGCCCTGCCACCAGTCGGAGCGGGCTTCCAGCGCGAGGTTCTCCCCCGTGCCGGCGAGCACGTAGGGCCCCGTACCCAGGGGGACGCCTCCCGTCTCCTTGACGATGGGGATGTCCAGCAGGGCGGGCAGAGCACCGTTAGCGCGGCTCAGGGTGACGGTCACCATGCCGTTGGCGGCGGCGATGTCCGTCACGCCGGCGAAGCGGGCGGAGTAGAGGGGGCTGGTGCGGGCCAGGTTGAGGGAGACCGCGATCTCCGCGGCCGTCAGGGGGCTGCCGTCGGAGAAGGTCACCCCGCTGCGGGGGATAAAGGACCACTGGAGGCCGTCGGCCGACACGGAGGCGGAGGCGCAGAGCGCCTCCTGGGGCTGAAACTGCCCGTTCAGGGCAAACAGCCCCTCATACAGCAGGCCCCCCAGGGCCAGGTTGGTGCGGTTGGAGCCGGTAATGGGGTGGAACCCGGCCTCCGGGTAGCAGGCCAAGGCGAACTCGGCCGCCTCTGGAGAGGGGGAGACGCTGGGCGTGGGGGTGGGTGTGGGCTCCGGCTCCGGCGCCGGCCCACAGGCGGCCAGACCCAGGCACAGGGCTGCCGTCAGCAGGGCGGCTAGAATGTTTCGCAAACGGCTCGGCCTCCTTCCTAAAGGCGCGTCGATTTTCTGCGGAAAATCTCTGCCGCTGCGCGGCAGGATACGCGCCTTCCAGAGGGAACCAGTTCCCCCTAGATACGCGCCTGCGGCGCGATACCCCCTCCGCTCTCCGAGGGAATTTTGGATTGGCGTACAACGGCAATGGAGCATCCATATTTTATAGCTGCTTATCTCACAGCGTTTTCCCCGCCCTGCGGGGAAACGAAATTGAAAATCAGTCTTTCCGGGAATTCATTTTCCGGAAAGACACCCCGACCCGCGCCACAGGGCGCGAAACCGGGGGTATCGAGCCAAGTCGCCGGCGTTTTCGCCGGCACGCAGGCTCGTATCTAGGGGGCATTGGATGCCCCCTAGACGATTGCGATCATCGCCGCCTGGCTCCCCCGCTCCCCGTGGGTGTAGCGGTGGGACCAGTACTTCTCCGGCAGGCAGCAGGTACAGTCGGCGGAGACAGCGATGTGGTCGGGGTCCAGCCCGGCGCTCTCCAGCCGCTTGGCGTTGAGGCCCTTGAGATCCACGTGGAACTTGCCGGTGGGCAGCACCTCGATGGAGGACAGGGCGGCGGCCCCCATGGCCTCAGTCATGGCGTTGGGCACGTCCTCGTGGGTCTCGAAGCAGCACTTGGAGATGCCGGGGCCGACGGCGGCCAGGATGTCCAGCCGGTCGCAGCCGTAGCAGTCCACCATGCGCTCCACCGCCTTGGCGGCGATGCCCAGGGCGGTGCCCCGCCAGCCGGCGTGGACCGCCCCCACCACCCGGCGCACCGGGTCATAGAGCAGGATGGGCAGGCAGTCGGCGGAGTAGACCGCCAGCGTCAAACCGGGGATGTCGGTGACAAGGCCATCCGCCTGCCAAGGCTCCGGCTCGTCCAGGCCGATGCCCAGATCCGCCGCGGTGACGGTGCGCACCGTGTCACCGTGAACCTGGCTGGCGCAGACAATGTTCCCCATGTCCGCCCCAATGGCGGCGCAGAAGCGGCGGTAGTTCTCCCGTACCCGGTCGGGAGCGTCGCCCCGGTTCATGCCCAGGTTGAGGGTGGCGTAGATCCCCTCCGATACCCCGCCCAGGCGGGTGGAGAAGCCGTGTGCCACACCGCCGGCGGCCTCAAAGCCGTCGGCGGTGAGATACACCAGGCCATTTTTGTTGTGCTCGATGATATTCATGGATTTCCTCCATCTGGAAATCGAAATCGGTTTTTCCGGAAACTCGCGTTTCGAAAAACACCTCGACCCGCGCCGCGGGCACGAAGCCGGGGGTATCAAAACCGCTGTGCCGCAAAGCGGCACGGCGGTTTTGTATCTAGGGACCGGAGGCGCTTCCGGTCAAACGCCAGCGAAGCCACATTCCGCTTTTGGATACCCCATAGACTGCTTTTACTCGTCCTCGTGCATGCCGCAGCACTTCTTGTACTTCTTGCCGCTGCCACAGGGGCAGGGGTCGTTGCGGCCCACCTTCTGGCCCTTCTTGACGGGCTGCTTCTTAACGGTGCCGTCGCTGCCCGCGCTCTCGCCGGTGACCTTGGCCACCCGCTCCCGCTTGACGGTGGTGGCGCCCACCTGGACCCGGGCCAGGAAGATGCGGCGGATGGTCTCGGCCTGGATGGCGGCGATCATGCTTTCAAACATCTCGTAGCCTTCCTTTTTATAGGCCACCACCGGGTCGTTCTGGCCGTAAGCCCGCAGGCCGATGCCCTGGCGCAGCTCCTGCATGGCGTCGATGTTGTCCATCCAGTACTCGTCCACCACCCGGAGCATCATCACCCGCTCCAGCTCACGCATGAGGGGCTCGCCCAGCTCGGCCTCCTTGCGGGCGTAGATGTCGCTGGCCCGCTCCTGGAGCAGGTCGGTGAGGGCCTGGGCGTCGTACTGCTGGAGCTCCTCGTCGGTAAACTTGAACTCGTCGGGCCGCAGGAACAGGCCGCGGAACTGGGCGCACACCTCCCGCCAGTTCTCGGCGTCCATGTGCTTGAGCTCACCCATGTGGGCGTTCACCTCGTTGGAAATCACGGTGGAGAGCATGGCCTGAACGGACTCCTTCAGGTTCTCCCCGTCCAGCACCTTGCGGCGCTGCTCGTAGATGACCTTACGCTGGGTGTTCATCACGTCGTCGTACTCCAGCACGGTCTTACGGGTCTGGAAGTTGCGGGACTCCACCTGCTTCTGGGCGTTCTCGATGGCGTTGGAGAGGATCTTGGCGTCGATGGGGGTGTCCTCGTCCACGCCCAGCTTCTCCATCATGCCCATGACCCGCTCGGAGCCGAACAGGCGCATGATGTCGTCCTCCAGGGACAGGTAGAAGCGGCTCTCGCCGGGGTCGCCCTGACGGCCCGCACGGCCGCGGAGCTGGTTGTCGATGCGGCGGGACTCGTGGCGCTCGGTGCCCAGGATGAACAGGCCGCCCGCGGCCCGCACCTGGTCGGCCTCCGCCTTGATCTCGTCCTTGTATTTGGCCTCCGCCTCGGCGAACATCTTCCGGGCGTTGAGAATCTCCTCGTTGTCGGTGTCGGCGTAGCCGGTGGACTCGGCGATCAGCTCGTCGGAGAGCCCGGCCTTGCGCAGCTCGGCCTTGGCCAGGTACTCGGCGTTGCCGCCCAGCATGATATCGGTGCCGCGGCCGGCCATGTTGGTGGCCACGGTGACCGCGCCCAGCTTGCCGGCCTGGGCGACGATCTCGGCCTCCTTCTCGTGGAACTTGGCGTTGAGCACGTTGTGCTTGATGCCCCGCTTCTTGAGCATGGCGGAGAGCTCCTCCGACTTCTCGATGGAGATGGTGCCCACCAGCACGGGCTGGCCCTTCTTGTGGCACTCCTCAATCTGGTTGACAATGGCGCGGAACTTGCCTGCCTCGGTCTTGTAAACCACGTCGGGGTGATCCACGCGCTGCACCGGCTTGTTGGTGGGGATCTCCACGATATCCAGGGAGTAGATGGTGCCGAACTCCTCCTCCTCGGTCATGGCGGTGCCGGTCATGCCGGAGAGCTTGCCGTACAGGCGGAAGTAGTTCTGGAAGGTGATGGTGGCCAGGGTCTTGGACTCCCGGGCCACGGTGACGCCCTCCTTGGCCTCGATGGCCTGGTGCAGGCCATCGGAGTACCGGCGGCCGTACATGAGGCGGCCGGTGAACTCGTCCACGATGATGACCTCGCCGTCCTTCACCACGTAGTCGATGTCCCGGCGCATCAGGCCCCGGGCCCGGATGGCCTGGTTGATGTGGTGGGACAGGGTGGTGTTTTCCGGATCGGCCAGGTTGGCCACCTGGAACTGCTGCTCGGCCTTGGCGATGCCCCGGGCGGTGAGGGTGACGGTGCGGGCCTTCTCGTCCACCACGTAGTCGGCGTCCAGATCGGGGTCCTCCTCCTCCTTGGTGTCCACGCTGGCCACCCGCTGGCCCTTGAGCTTGGCCACAAAGGCGTCCACTACGGTGTAGAGCTGGGTGGACTTGTCCCCCTGACCGGAGATAATGAGGGGGGTGCGGGCCTCGTCGATGAGGATGGAGTCCACCTCGTCCACGATGGCGAAGGCGTGGCCCCGCTGCACCATCTCGGTGGCGTAGATGGCCATGTTGTCTCGCAGGTAGTCGAAACCGAACTCGTTGTTGGTGCCGTAGGTGATGTCGGCGGCGTAGGAGGCCTTGCGGTCCTTGGGCTGGATGTCGTGGATCACCAGGCCCACGGTGAGGCCCAGGAAGCGGTAGACCTTGCCCATCCACTCGCTGTCGCGCTTGGCCAGGTAGTCGTTGACGGTGACGATGTGCACGCCCTCTCCCGCCAGGGCGTTGAGGTAGGCGGGCAGGGTGGCCACCAGGGTCTTGCCCTCGCCGGTCTTCATCTCGGCGATGCGGCCCTGGTGGAGGATGATGCCGCCGATGAGCTGCACCCGGTAGGGCTTCATGCCCAGCACGCGCCAGGCCGCCTCCCGGCAGGCGGCGAAGGCCTCGGGCAGGATGTCGTCCAGGCTCTCGCCATTGGCGATGCGCTGCTTGAATTCGGGGGTCTTGGCCTTGAGCTGCTCGTCGGTGAGCTTGGAGTACTCCCCGTCCAGGGCTTCAATCTTGTCCACGATGGGTTTGATGGCGCGGAGCTCCTTCTCGGAGCTGGTGCCAAAGAGCTTTTTCAACAGTCCCATGCGTCTTGTTCACCTTTCTTGTTCCTGTCCCCGGCGCCTCGGCTCCCAGGACTTGGATGCTAATTCAGTTTCCTAGTATATCATATCCCATGTCAATAAAAAAGGGGAAATTATGAACAAACCCAGCGTTTTGCGGTTTTCCTTCGCGCCTGCGGCGCCAGCACGCAGGGGGCGTAGATGAGGGCACCGGGCCCATAGTTGTTGTCCAGGCCGCCGCGCCTCCCGCTGTGATTCGTCCATTATACCAAAAAAATACGGAAGGTTACAAATTGCTTTTTTCCATTTACGGCCCGGCAGGCAGATGGTACAATAATGTTGTTCCCATCACCCAGTGTAAAGGAGCGTAATATGAAAAAACGGATTGTGCTGTCCGGCCTGTTGGCCGCGGCGCTGACCCTGTCCCTGACGGCCTGCGGCGGGGACAAGATGCCGGAGGAGACCCCGGTGCCCACCCCCATCCAGACATCCACGCCGGTGCCCACCCCCACTCCCACGCCGGCGCCTGCCGCTCCCAAGTGGGGGGATCAGGTCTTTGCCAAGACCTTTACCTCCGGCGACGGCGCCACGGTGCTCACCGCCTCCTTCACCCTCCCGCTGATACAGAACACCGACGCCTGCCCCGCCGGGACGGCCATCAACGAGTGGTACAAGGCCGAGGGGGCCAGCCGGATGCTGGAGGCAGAGGAGGCCTATGAGATGGCGGTGGCCGACTACGACGTGTCCAAGGCGGCGGGGTTCCCCTTCTACCCTACCACCCAGGAGATGACCTACCAGATCGCCTACGCCGACGAGAAGGTGATCAGCGTCTGCCGGGACCTGTATGTGTCCAGCGAGGGGGAGGCCCATCCCGCCGTCTTTCTGCTCAGTGAGCAGTTTGACGCCGTGACGGGGGAAAAGCTGGACTTCACCGACTTCTTCACCGACGCCGACGCCGTACGGGCGCGGGTGGTGGACGCCCTGTTGGACCAGCGGAGCGAGCTGGCCGCGGCGGTGGAGCAGGGGACGCTCACCCGGGACGCCATCACCGCCGCGGTGCAGGTGGACAACTTTTACTGCACGGCGGAAGGGTATGTGTTCTGGCTCCAGGGCGGCGCCCTGCCCGCCATGAACAGCCCGCTCTCTGCGGTGCTGACCTATGACGCCATGAAGGACGTGAGTGCGGATGGATAACGGCAAGCCCCGGGAGGGGCAGCTCTGCCGCCTGGTGATCGACGGCTACGCCAGCGACGGCGCCGGGGTGGCCCGGCTGGACGGGATGGTGGTCTTTGTCCAGGGCGGCATCCGGGGAGAGGCCTGCGACGTGCGCCTCACCCATGTGGGCCGCAGCACCCTCTGGGGCCGGGTGGAGGAGGTGGTCAACCCCTCCCCCGCCCGCATCTTCCCCCGGTGCCTGCACTACACCAAGTGCGGCGGCTGCCAGTTCCGGCACATGAACTACGCCGAGGAGCTGGAGGCCAAGCGCATCCGGGTGGAGGACGCCCTGCGCCGCCTGGGCGGGGCGGAGATCCACGTCTCCGCCATCCTGGGGGCGGAGCAGGTAGACCGCTACCGCAACAAGGCCCAGTTTCCGGTGGCCAAGGGCCCCCGCATCGGCTTCTACCGCCCCCGGAGCCATGACGTAATCGACGTGGACGACTGCCTGCTCCAGGGGGAGGCGGCCGCCCGCCTGCGGGGGGCCGTGAAGGAGTGGATGGCGGAGTACTCCATCCCCGCCTACAATGAGCGCACCTTCACCGGCCTGGTGCGCCACGTGTATGTGCGCACCAACCGGGCCGGCCGCAGCCTGTGCTGCCTGCTGGTCAATGGCCGGGGCGTCCCCCGGGAGGTCGAGCTGGTGCGCGCCCTGCGCCGGGCCGAGCCCAACCTGGCCGGAATCGTGCTGGGGGTGAACGAGAAGCACAACAACGTGATTCTGGGGGACTCCTACCGCACCCTGTGGGGGGAGGACTTCCTGTCCGACACCCTGTGCGGCCTCACCTTCCGGCTGTCCGTCCCCTCCTTTTATCAGGTCAACCCGGCCCAGACCGAGGTGCTCTACGGCAAGGCCCTGGAGTTCGCCGGCCTCACCGGGGCGGAGACGGTGCTGGATCTCTACTGCGGCATCGGCACCATCAGCCTGGTCATGGCCCGGAAGGCGGGCATGGTGTGGGGGGCCGAGGTGGTGCCCCAGGCGGTGGACGACGCCATCGCCAACGCCCGGCGCAACCACATTGAAAACGCCCGCTTCCTCTGCGCCGACGCGGGGGAGGCGGCCCGCTACCTGGAGGGGGAGGGGGTGCGCCCCGACGTGGTGTGCGTGGATCCGCCCCGCAAGGGGCTGGCCGAGGACGTGGTGGACACCATCGCGGACATGGGCCCACAGCGGGTGGTCTACGTCTCCTGCGATCCCGGCACCCTGGGCCGGGACGTGAAGCGGTTCGCCGGGCGGGGCTACACCCTCAAAAGGGCCGTGGCGGTGGACATGTTCCCCCGCACCGCGCATGTGGAGACGGTTGCCTTGCTTTCCAAGGGAGAAATCGACTCCAAGAAAGTTCGTGTGGAGTTCTCGCTGGAGGATATGGATATGTCCGGGTTCCAGAAGGGTGCGACCTATGAGCAGATTAAAGCGTATGTGCTGAAAAAGCACGGCTTGAAGGTGTCCAGCCTGTATATATCGCAAATTAAACGCAAGTGCGGATTAGAGATAGGTCAAAATTACAACCTTTCCAAATCCGAAAATCCGAAAGTGCCAAAGTGCCCGCCGGAAAAGGAAACGGCGATTATTGATGCACTGAAACACTTTCAAATGATTTGAGAGAGGTTAATGAATATGGCAAAGAATATGACAGAAGATGCTGTTCGCGACTTAGCTCGCGAAGTTCTTGGTTTGATTGATAGTGAAATTGCACGTGCTGGTGTTGGGCAACTTACTACATTTAATCAGCTTGGATTTACAGGAGTAGCTGACAAACCGGATGGTTGGTATCTGCCGAACAATAAAAATGAGGTTGCAGTTGTTCTAGAAACGAAAGCAACTCGTATTGCTCTTGGACAGGCGCAGGTTGATGAGGTTCTGAAAAACGTGCGCATTATGCAAACACAATATAAGAAGGTTGTAGGGATTCTATATAACGGAGAAGATATTCGTGTTTTCAAAGGTGAAGAGGAAGTAAAGACACCCACCAAACTGCAGAGTGTTAGCTATTATCTGTCGCTCTATACCGTGGACAGTATTGATAAAGAGCGAATCTATGAATTAACTGCAAAGATCAATAATGGTCTGCATTTTGAATTTGGTATTAAAAACCTGTATCATCGCATGATTTTTACTGCATGCGCTTTGGTAGCTGAACGTTATGGCGCCGGATTGCAGCGTCTGAAAGATATGGGGTATGCGACATTCCATACAGCAATTCATTCGACGCTGTCCAAATCGCTCGAAGATAGCCGAAAACAAAATGCTAAAATTGATATTCTGTTGGAAGAATATTCTGATATTAAAATGAATACAACGGACAATCAGCAGGCAATCAATGATTTTATCGACTGGGTTGTTGAGATCTCCGAGTGTGTCAACTCAAATGAATGGCGTGGTGAAGATGTAATGGGCATCTTCTTTAACGAATTCAATCGTTATAAGAAGAAGTCTGAGGCTGGTCAGATATTTACTCCTGAGCATATCACCGACTTTATGTATAAGATCCTTGATGTGAACAAAGATGACTATATATTGGACGCGACTTGTGGTTCAGGTGGCTTCCTTGTAAAGGCTATGGCAAATATGATCCGAGAGGCTGGAGGTATGCAGGCAGATGCAGCTGCCGAAATTAAGTTAAACCATCTTTATGGAATTGAGTTTGACCGCGAAATTTATGCATTGGCGTGCGCAAACATGTTGATTCATAAAGACGGCAAAACCAACCTTGAGCAGATGGATGCCCGTACTGATCCTGCCTGCAAGTGGATGAAATCGAAGCCGATCACGAAAGTTTTGATGAACCCGCCGTACGAGAACAAATATGGGTGCATGAAAATTGTTGAAAATGTGCTGGATAATGTTCCTGCTCACACGCAATGTGCATTTATCTTGCCTGATAAGAAGTTAGAAAAGGCAAGCAAGGTCCAGATGAAGCGTATTCTGAAGAATCATCGTCTGCGAAAAGTCATTAAATTGCCTGAAGACTTGTTCTTTGGCGTTGGTATCACTACAAGTATTTTTGTATTTGAAGCTGGCGTTGGGCAAGATGGAAAGGAATTCTTTGCTTGCTATATGGAGTCTGATGGACTTGCAACAGTTAAAAACAAAGGACGGCATGATATTTACGGAAAGTGGGCAGCTATCGAGGCACATTGGGTTGATGTCATGGAAAAGCAGTCCGGCGATGATACGTGTCAATGGGTTAATCCTGCCGAGCATTTGTCATATCAGGTACCACAGAAGCCGTTTGAGATTTTTGAGGAAGACTTCCGCAAGACCGCAATGGACTATTTGATGTTCCAAAAGAGGATCGATGTGAAAACATTTGGTGAGAAACTGATGACCACAGCGCTGTATTCGAGCCAAGTAAGTATTGATGATGAGACCGTGACCGTTTCTATGCAGAAAGGTGGTGACGGTGATGACGAAGATTGATACAAGTAAGTGGAAAGAGTTCATTATTGGTGATTTGTTTGAAAAACTTCAACTTGATATAAAAAACGAAAATTTCAATAAAGCGTTGGATGTATCCGAAGAACAAAATGAAGAATTTAATCTTCCGCTAGTAAACGCCAAGCACGGAAATAATGGAATTATGTATTACGGACGAGAAAGCGATTTCGATGTAGCTGAGATGACAATAGATATCGTGCAAAACGGTGCCATTGCTACTGGAGACGTTTACGCCCAACCCCAGAAAACGGGTGTTTTATGGGATGCATATCTGGTGAAGCCAAAATCAGCAATTGATTCCCCATTTACACTAATGTTTTTGGCAACTGTCATGGAGAAATCTATTAAGGACAAATTTAGTTATGATGATAAATGTGTATGGGACAAAGCGAGATTGTTACCTATTTCACTTCCTGTTGATGCTACTGGTGAGCCTGACTGGGCATACATGAATGAATACATGTCAGCTGTTATGTGTGAAACTAAAATATGTCTTGAGCATTTGATACAGGCTGATGGAAATAAGCACAAAGTAGATATTTCTGAATGGAAAGAGTTCCGTGTTGGAGATTTGTTCCAGAATATTGTCAAACCAGAGGTTTTGCACACTCGACAAGTTGTGGAATCACCGGAAGGTATTCCGTACGTTGTAAGAACAAAGTTTAACAACGGAATCAAGTGTAGAGTTCAACCTGTAACAGGAGTGACACCAAGCCCTGCTGGTGTTATTTCGTGGGGTGCTGAAAATGCAACTTTTTTTTATCAACCCGAACCTTTTTTGTCGGGACGTGACATCTATTACGTAGACACACGTGAATTCAATCCGCTGGTGTGCATGTTTCTCGTATCATGTTTGCAAACTGTAGTTCATAAGTATCCATATAATTTTGGCCTGTTTCCTGATTTGCTGAAAGAAGAAAAGATTAAACTTCCAATTATTGCAGATGGTACACCTGACTGGGTTTATATGAGTGAGTATATGAGATTGAAGATGGAAAGCGCAGAAATAGATTTGGTTGCTATGCAGTTAGCATTATAAGCAAACCATCATAAAGCCCGCCGATCTATTGGTCGGCGGGCTTTATGCATGACTATTTAGTCTCACTGTGGATTCTGAGAATTTAGAAATTCTGATAGTTCCAATAGGGGCAGCACCCTGTTGGCATGGGGCGTCCAGAGGGGAACAGCGTTTCCCTTGGCAGGAGGTTTCCAAAGGAGGGCAGCGCCTTCCTTGGCACACGATTTTCCGTAGGAAAGTCTAGTGTGTTATACCTTTGCTTCCGGCTGACGCCGGGAAGGGGCTGACTGCGGCATCTGCAACTTGGGCAGATGGGCAGCGGGCAGATACTTCTTGGCGGCAGTAGGGCAGGCGGATTTTGTACGGCCATGGACGAAATCGGGATTTGCTCACAGGGCAAAATCCGCCTGACCGGAAAAGGACGCAGAGGTATATCAACCCCCGTCCCGCCGCAGCGACGCTCCCCTAAAACCACCAGGGCAGCTCCAGCCACAGGTTGTCCAGCGCCTGCTCTTCGGTGCGCTTCGCCCGGCTCTCGGTGAGATGAAAGTGCAACGCCGTCCCGATCAGGGGGTGGGCCGTATCATCTGCAAACCCGAACCGATACAGGAGGTAGGTCTGCTCCCTGGCGGACAATTTTCCCATGGCCTGGTACAACTCCGCAAGCGTTTCTTTCTGAATGTAATTTTCTTCTGGAGATTGCGCCAGCGGATGGGCGATGGCCTCAATATGCTGGGCCTGCTCCTCCTCACTCCGCACTTCTTCTAGACGGATAATCTGGATGCCCAGGGTGTTCTCACCATGGAGAACCTTCTGCTCAAACTGGGCCAGCTCCGCCCGGATCAGGTCGGTCATAGCGTTGCGGATGGCTGGGGCAGCATAGGTCAGAAACTTCATGTTCCGCTTGGTATCAAATCCAGCGGCGGCATTCAACAGGCCGATGCTGCCCTCCTGAACCAGATCGTCGCAGTCCACATACAAATCGCTCTGGGCCAGGTTCATGCTCCGGTACAGCTCTCCAGCAGTTTTATGTAGAAACCCCATGTTTTGCTCCAGCAGCAGACTGCGGGCTTCGGCGTTCCCCTTTTGAGCCAGGGCGCACAGCTGCTCATTGGTTCGGCGCTTCATCTTTTTTCTTCGATGCGAGTGGTGTCAAGGTGCTTTCCAAGAGTGCCTGAAACGCCTGCCCAAACTGGTTGAGGGCTTTCTGATCCACTCCATTCATGCCGGACACGCTTTTGGTGACGGCCTGTGCAATCTGCTCCGGGGTGATGGAGGGGGGGCGCATATTCTGTCCCTTGGTCAACTCGGCAAACATCTTCTGGGTAGCAGCTTTGGAGATTTGCTTGGTAGCCTCCAAGTCGTTGTCCACTTCCTTCTTGACCTCCCGTACCGCTGCCATAAACTGATTTTGGATGGTAGTCAGGTCGGCCTGATAGGGGGGAACTTTTAGGCGATTCACCTCACGTGCTGCCTGCACAGCGGCGTTGGTCTGCACAGCGCCCATCAGCATGGAGCGGAGGGTGCTCATCATCTCATTCTGGAAGGCATATCCCTGGGCTATGGTATCGTCCAGGTACTGGCCGATGAGATAGGTCACCTCTGCAAAACGGGAGCTTTCCAGCAGCCGGTTGACCACATCCGGCTGTGCCTTGCCCAAATACAGATTTCTGGCGGCTTCCACAGACAGCCCCAGCTCGGAGATCTCATAGTTCTTACGGTCCGGGATCTCTGTCAGCCCCAGCAGAAAGTCGGTGGATACCTGAAAAGTTCTGGCCAGGCGGAGGACCTGCTCATGGCCTAGCTTCTCCACCTTCCTGGTCAGAAAACGGTTCAAGGTACTCTCGGTGATGCCAATTTTGGCAGCCAGCTCAGCCTGAGAAATCTTGTGGTGCTTCATCAAGTCCTCAATTCGAGTTCGTAAGTCCCCCGGCAGATAAACAGCTTCCATGATATGATCTTCCTCTCGCTCGAATTATCTTCATTTTATAGGGAATAATTGTATATATCAAGCGGATTAAGGGGTATTTTGTCGTCTTGCTGTCTTGCATTTCTGCAAGATAGCAGGGCGGCATTTTTGTTTTTCTTGCACTTTCGCCTGTTTTTCAGGTCTATAGCCGTTTCCTCCGTATACTCAGACAGATGGGCAAAGTACCACCAAAATTTTTAAGGAGGGATTTCTGATGACGCTGTTTGCGTTGGTAAAGGAGCGTATCCCTGTGCGGGATGCGGCGGAACACTATGGGCTTCAAATGAGCCGCAACGGCATGACCTGCTGCCCCTTCCACGAGGACCACCACCCCAGCATGAAGCTGAACGAGAGGTACTTTTACTGTTTCGGCTGTGGAGCTACCGGCGACGTGATCGACCTTGTGGCGAAGTTGTTTGGTCTGAGCAGCTACGAGGCGGCTAAAAAGCTGGCTCATGACTTCGGGATTGACCCGGACAAGCCACCAGCGGCAATCGCCCTGCCCAAACCGGAGCGTCTTCTGCTGAAAGCATGCCGGCAGGAGGAAGTCCGTTGCCTGCGGGTACTGTGCGATTATCTGCATCTTCTGGAACGCTGGAAGGTGCAGTACACACCCAAGACATCGGAAGATATTCTAGATGACCGGTTTGTGGAAGTCTGCCAGATGCTGGACTATGTGGAGTATATGGCAGATTTGCTCATTGCCGCCGAGCTGGAACAGCGAGTAAAAATTGTAGAAATGCTGAACAAGGATGGCCTGATGGCCGGCTTGGAGGAACGATTGGAGAGATTGAAAAAGGAGGAAGTTACCCATGAAGAAAAACAAGCAGCCTGATGGGATGCCCGTTTGGTTTGATGGAAAAAACATCAATGAAGCCCTGTTTTGTGATGAGTTCTTGCAGACGCACAAGATTATCTTCACAAACGGGGCTTTTTTCACGCCAGAAGGCCGTATCACCGATGAATTGCCCTTGCGGGGAGAGATTTTTGAGGAATTGAAGTGCTGCGCCGTCAGCAACATCCCCCGCAAAATCAGCAACATTGTGGAGCTGATGAAGCTGGCGGCGCTGGTGGAGGATTTTCCACCGGAGCCGGATCGGATTCATCTGGCGAACGGCACCTTGTTCCTGGACGGCACCTTTGAGGAAGGCAAACCTAAGATTGTCCGCAACCGCTTCTCGGTTGCCTACAACTCCAACGCTCCGAAACCCGTCCTCTGGCTGCAATTTCTGGACGGTCTGCTTTACCCGGAGGACATTCCCACCTTGCAGGAGTACATCGGCTACTGCCTGATTCCCAGCAATAAGGGGCAGCGGATGATGGTGATTAAGGGTAACGGTGGCGAGGGTAAGAGCCAGATTGGCGCTGTATTGGGTCATTTGTTCGGTGTGAATATGAAGGACGGCAGTATTGGGAAAATATCGGAGAACCGATTTGCACGTGCGGATTTGGAGCATATCCTCCTGTGCGTGGATGACGATATGCGGATGGAGGCCCTGCGCCAGACCAACTATGTAAAATCCATCGTCACCGCCCAGGGCAAGATGGATTTGGAGCGCAAGGGCAAGCAGAGCTATCAGGGCTGGATGTGCTCCCGGCTGCTGGCCTTCTCCAACGGAGATTTGCAGGCGCTGTTTGACCGAAGCGACGGATTTTACCGCCGCCAGCTGGTGCTGACCACGAAAGAAAAACAGGCTGGCCGTGTGGATGATCCCGACCTTGCGGAGAAGATGAAAGCCGAGGTGGAGGGCATTCTGCTGTGGGCTTTTGAGGGATTGCAGCGGCTGGCCGCCAACAATTTCAAGTTTACCGAAAGTGACCGCACCAGAGAAAACCGGGAGGCAGTCAAACGAGATAACAACAATATTTTTGATTTTCTGGATTCAGATGGGTATATTCGCCGGAAAGCGGATATGTCTGCCAGCTCCAAAGAGCTGTATGAGGCATACCAGATTTACTGTACCGAAAACAATCTGCCCGCCCTGAAACCCCGCAGCTTCAGCGAAGCACTAATTGCCTGTCAAAGTCGCTACAATCTGGAATACTGCAACAATGTGACCAATGCCGCCGGACGGCGGGTGCGCGGTTTTCTGGGCATCGAAGTGCTCGTGAGAAATAATATGTCGGTGTTTTCCGGTGATTCGAAGCGTACGTACGTACCAAAAGATATACCGGAGGAATGGCGGCGCTGAGCCATGTACGTACGTACGCTTTGGTTGACCGTGTTCTTGCTTTAATAGTTGAAAAGGAGGGAAAACGATGAGCAGACCTCAATATGCCATTCTCCGCTTTGCCAAGTACAAAGGGCCGGAGATCGGGAACATTGAAGCCCACAACGAGCGTACCAAGGAAAAATACGCCAGCAACCCCGATGTGGACATCAGCAGGCGCAAGTACAATTTTCATCTGATTGAGCCGGAACGAAAATATCGTGCGGAGGTGGAGTGGCAGATCAAAGAAGCCGGTTGCCGTACTCGGTCAGACAGTGTTCGAGTCGTGGAAGCTCTGGTAACTGCTACACCGGAGTTCTTTCAGGGAAAGAAGAAATCGGAGATCAGGGCCTATTTTCAAGAGGCGCTGGCATTTATCCAGCAAAACCAAGCTCCTAAAACAATCATATCCGCCGTGGTGCATATGGACGAGAAAACGCCCCATATGCACCTTTCTTTTGTCCCGCTGACTGCGGATGGCAGACTCAGCGCCAAGGAGATCGTGGGCAATAAGAAAAAGCTGACCCAGTGGCAGGACAAGTTCTGGGAACACATGGTGCGCAAATACCCAGATCTGGAGCGTGGTGAAAGTGCCAGCCAGACCGGACGTGACCACATCCCGCCCAGGGTGTTCAAGGAGATGACACGATTGGCCAAGCAGAAAGCCAAGCTGGAGGAACTGCTGGCCGGTATTGGAGCCTTTAACGCAAAAAGTAGAGCTGCCGAGATTGCAGCTCTGCTGGATAAGTATATCCCTGCGGTGGAGCAGATGCACAGCACCATGAAAAAGTATCAGGTGGCATTTACGGAAACCACCGTGGAGAACAAAAAGCTGAAACAGGAGAACGCTCAGCTGGAGCAATCCCTAGAGAAAGCAACCCAAGAAAGCACCTTGAAGCAGCTGGCCGACGCCAAACTGCGGCGGGACTATGCGGATGCTGTCGCTGTGCTGGATCGTATCCCCAAGGAAGTGTTAGATGTGTATGCCCGTGATAGTCATGGGAGAAAGGAGCGGCCTATTGAACAAAATCTATGATGATCCGAAATATAATGCGGCGTTTGACCGCTGCATTGATGTAATGACAAAGTTGATGCTAAAATATGGAAAACAGGTTTTGGAGCAGCACCAGACGACTGCTCCCATTTCTTTGCAAAAACAGTCAGATACGAAGCAAATCAGTTCTTTTGCTGACGCTGCTTAAAAACTTATAATTTACACGTTGCGTAATTATTGAGCCAATGCTATAATAATTGCGCAGCGTGGTTTTTTTGTTTATGGAGATGATGAGATGGACTGCAAAACCAAAATAAAAGAACTGCGGGAAATGACAGGTATGAACCGTAAGGACTTTTGCAAATTTTTTAATATTCCCTATCGAACAGTAACAGAATGGGAATTGGATAACCGCCATGCGCCAGAATATGTCCTGCGCCTTTTGGAGTATTATATTCGCAATGAGGGATTGGTAAAATCACCGGCTGAACAGAAACACGCCGGAGAAAGGAGTTCCAGCCATGAAAAGACGGACTAAGTGCTATATTTACACAAGAGTTTCCACCTCCATGCAGGTGGATGGATACAGTCTGGACGCCCAAAAAGACAAGCTGCGGAAGTATGCCGAGTACGAAGATATGGCCATTGTTGGGGAGTATTCTGATGAAGGCTTTTCCGGCAAGAACATCCAGGGACGGCTGGAGTTCCAGCGAATGTTGAGTGACATCCAAACGGGTAAGGACGACATTTCGTTTGTGTTGGTGTTCAAACTGTCTCGCTTTGGCAGAAACGCAGCGGATGTTCTTAATTCCTTACAGCTGATGCAGGATTTTGGTGTCAACCTGATTTGTGTGGAGGATGGCATTGACTCCTCCAAAGATTCCGGCAAGCTGATGATCTCCGTCCTTTCTGCTGTGGCAGAAATTGAACGTGAAAACATTCGGACGCAGACAATGGCAGGTCGTGAGCAGAAAGCCCGTGAGGGAAAGTGGAATGGCGGATTTGCCCCGTATGGCTACAAATTAGTGGATGGCAAGTTGGAAATTGCTGAAGATGAAGTAGAAGTGATACGACTTATTTACGACAGATATATCCATACCAACGATGGGATAAACGGTGTTGCGAAGTATTTGAATGATCATGGATACAAAAAGAAAATCCGTCAGAATGGCACGATCCCCGGCTTTTCCTCCAATTTTGTGAAAGATATTCTGGACAATCCTGTTTACATGGGGAAGATCGCCTACGGCAGACGCAGAACGGAAAAGAAACTGGGAACAAGAAACGAGATGCACGTGGTCGAGCAAGACGAGTTCCCGATTTACGATGGCCAGCATGAGGCAATTATTTCGGAAGAAGACTGGAACCTGGCACAGGATAAACGGAAGGCCAACGCCTTTAGGAGAGAAAAAGTAATTAACCCGGAACACGCACATATTTTGTCTGGTATCCTGAAATGCCCTTGCTGCGGCAAAAGCCTTTATGGAAATATAGCCAAGGCACACAGTAAGGATAAGAAAACCCGCTATTACTATTACTGCAAAAACACGTTGGGTGCAACCGGACACAAATGCACATTTCGTGTGAACATTGAACAGACGGAGATGAACCGCATGGTTGCGGCAATCATTTCGGCTATGGTCAATGACCTGCAATTTTCAAAGGCAATCAAAGAGAAAATAGGGACATCTGTTGATACCGAGGATTTGGAAAAGCAGCTCGTCACACTCCAGACACAGCTTCGCCAGACATTGGGTATTAAAGCAAGGCTGGAGCGTCAGATGGACACGCTGGATATTAACGATCCCTATTTCGACAAAAAAATTTTAGATTTACAGCGGCGATATGACGAACAGTATGGTAGAATAGAAGAAATCGAGATACAGATAGATGAAGCAAAGAGCCAGATTCAGAGTATCCGTCAGGAGAAAATCTCCGGCGATAATATTTACCAACTTCTACTGGCCTTCGATGAAGTATACGGTGCTGCCACGGAAATCGAGCAAAAAGAGTTTATGAGAGCGTTCATTGAACGAATTGACCTATATCCAGAAAAGCAAAAGGATGGAAACTGGATCAGGAATATGGTGTTCAATTTCCCGGTTCCTGTGAATGGGCAGGAAGCAACAGAACTGCCCTTGGAATCCGGGACAATGCTCGAAACCGTGGCGCGGCTGGAACGGAGCTGAGGCCATGGCGGAGGAGAGACACATCTGCGCCCTGCGGCGGCAGGGCTGCGGCGGCTGCCCCCTGCTGGAGACCCCCTATCCGGAGCAGCTGCGCCAAAAGCAGGCCCGGGTGGAGGCGCTGCTGGGGGAGTTCGGGCCGGTGTCCCCCATCCTGGGGATGGAGCACCCCTGGCACTACCGCAACAAGGCCATCTCCACCTTCTGCACCGGGCCGGGCCGGCGGCTGGACAGCGGCATTTACGCCGCGGGCACCCACCGGGTGGTGCCGGTGGCCTCCTGCCTGCTCCACCACCCCGCCCTGGACGAGGCGGTGGAGGCGGTGCGGCGGGCCGCCCGGCTCTGCCGGTACGAGCCCTACCAGGAGGATCGGGGCACGGGGCTTGTCCGCCATGTGCTGGTGCGCCACAGCCGGGCCACCGGACGGGTGCTGGTGGCCCTGGTGACCGCCGCCCCTGTCCTGCCCGGGGCCAGGGCCTTCGTCTCCAAGGTGCGGGAGCTCTGCCCCCGGGTGGAGACCATCGTGCAGAACATCAATCCCCGCCGCTCCAGCGCGGTGCTGGGGCCGCGGGAAAAGGTGCTCTGGGGCAGGGGGTACATCGAGGACACCCTGTGCGGGGTGCGGTTCCGGCTGGGGGCCTCCAGCTTCTATCAGATCAATCCGGAGCAGACCGAGGTGCTCTACCGCACCGCCCTGGACGGGGCGGGGCTGGACGGCGCCCAGACCGTGGTGGACGCCTACTGCGGCGTGGGCACCATCGGCCTGGCGGCGGCGGGGCGGGCCAGGCGGGTGCTAGGGGTGGAGTTCAACCCCAGCGCGGCCCGGTGCGCCGCCCAGAACGCCCGGGCCAACGGCGCGGGCAACGCCCGCTTCCTCTGCGCCGACGCCACGGCCTGCCTCCAGGGCATGGCCGCCCGGGGCGAGCGGGCGGACGTGGTGTTCCTGGACCCGCCCCGGGCCGGGAGCACACCGGAGTTCCTGGGTGCGGTGGACCGGATGGGGCCGGAGCGGATCGTCTACATCTCCTGCAACCCGGAGACGCAGCGGCGGGATCTCCGCCTGCTGGCCGGATGGGGGTGGAGGGCCCGGCTGCTCCAGCCGGTGGATCTCTTTCCCCATACGGAGCATGTGGAGTGTGTGGCGGTGCTGGCCAAAATCCGCGGAGGTGGTATGTGAGGTACGCCGCCTCCGAAGTCAAAACAGCATGGGAGCCTGGCGCGCAACGTGCGGCGCCAGGCTCCCAGTTTACTTTGTATGCTATGCTTCCTTCGGCGGCATGGCGGTAGCCACGCCGTTGATCACCACGTCTCCGTGCTGGTTGGTGCATACGGTGTCCAGCTTGACGATATTCTTTTCCGGAAACAGTTCCTGGACGGTACAGGTCGCCGTGACGGTGTCCCCGATATAGACCGGCTTGGTGAATTTCAGCTCCTGGCCCAGATAGATGGTGCCGGGCCCTGGCAGCTTCATGCCCAGCACTGCGGAGATAAAACCGGCCCCCAGGATGCCGTGGGCAATCCGGCCGCCGAACTGGGTCTGGCTGGCGGAAACCTCGTTGGTGTGGGCGGGATTGAGATCGCCGGTGATGCCGGCAAACAGGTATACGTCCGTCTCGGTCACGGTCTTGGTCACGCTGGCGCTGTCGCCCAGCTTCATTTCCCGAATAAGCATTGTTTGACCTCCTGTTCCTGCGTTGTTCCGCTTGAGCCGGGGTTCTGCTGCGCAAGCCCCATTCGCTCCTCCCGGAAGATGCGGCTGTCCATAGTCGTTACATCTGTGATGACTGGTGTGAACTCCATCTGGTCAAGGATATCGCGCTGGATGTCCACGCCCGGGGCGACCTCTTTGAGCGCGACGCCCTCCGGTGTGAGGGCAAACACCGCCCGCTCGGTGATATAGAGGACGGGCTGGTTATGCTTGATTGCGTAGCGGCCCGCAAAGGTCACCTGCTCCACCTGCCTGACCAGCTTTTTGACCTTGCCCTCCCGGAGGAGCTTCAGCGTACCGTCTGCGGCTGAGACCTCCAGGCCGCCGGCGGTGAAGGTACCGCAGTAGACCACCTTCTTGGCGTTCTGTGTAATGTTGATGAAGCCGCCGCATCCGGCGATCTTCGGGCCAAATTTGCTGACGTTCACATTCCCGTCCCCGTCCATTTGGGCCAGGCCGAGAAATGCCGTATCCAGTCCGCCCCCGTCATAAAAGTCGAATTGAACCGGCTGCTCCAGAATGCAGTCCACATTGGTGGCGGCGCCAAAATCCATACCGCCGGCCGGGACGCCGCCGACGGCACCCACCTCGGTTGTGAGCACCATGCTCTCCAGCCCCTCCTCTGCCGCCACAGAGGCTACGCCCTCCGGCATGCCGATGCCCAGATTGGTCACTGCACAGGGGGTCAGTTCCATGGCCGCCCGCCGGGCAATGATCTTCCGCGCACCCATCGGCAGCGGGGACAGAGCATTCAGAGGGGTGCGGATCTCTCCGGAAAAGGCGGGGTCATACTGGGTGCCGAAGGTCTGCATGTGGTTCTCCGGCCGGGCCACCACAAGCGCATCCACATAGATACCGGGGAGGCGGATGAGCCGTGCGTCCAGGCAGCCGTAGGAGACCACCTTCTCCACCTGGACAATGACCCTGCCGCCGGAGTTATGGGCGGCCTGCGCCTGGGCCAGGGCCTCGGCGTAGACACCCTCCCGCTCAAAGGTACAGTTGCCGCGCTCGTCGGCATAGGTCGCGCGGATAACTGCGATATCAATGGGGAAGGCGGGATAAAAGAGCTTTTCCTCGCCCTCCAGCTCAATCAGCTTGACCATATCGCCCGCTTCATGGGCGGCGCGGTTCATCTTTCCGCCCTCCAGGCGGGGGTCCACAAAGGTGTCCAGGCCGACGTGGGTGATCACGCCGGGCCGCTTCGCGGCGATCTCCCGGAACAGCCCGGAGATGACCCCCTGGGGGAGGTTGTAGGCCGCCAGCTTATTCTCCGCCGCCAGCCCTCCCAGCTTGGGCGCCAAGCCCCAGTGTCCGCCGATCACCGTTGTGCACATCCCGTCTACAGCCAGGTGGTTAAGCCCCCGCTCGCCGCTGTCACCCTGTCCGGACGCATACACGACCCTCAGCCCTCTCGGGTGTCCGCTGCTCCTGGCGGCCTCCTCCAGCGCAACCATAATCTCCTCCGGATGCATCAGACCGTTTGCAAAGCCGCCGAACGTCACAGTTGCCCCATCGTAAAAATAGGTGTCTACCGCTTGGCGGGCGGTTAATATCTTTGCCATATCGTTTCGTTCCCTTTCTGTAACATAGAATGGCTGTTTTCCTGAAGGCAAAAGCGGAACGGGTCGGCATCCGATTGCGCGGTGCTGACCCGTTCGGACCGGTCCGTTTTATGTGGACTCTGAGTGATCAGATCAGCCCGATGATTGCCATTGTTGCAGCGATCAGCGCCAGGGCGATGGGGGTGATCACGGTCATGACCAGTACGTGAGGGTAGGACTCCTTGGTGGTCACGCCGCAGACCTGGGCCTCCATAACGAAGGTGGGACAGTGGGGCAGCGTGTCCATGCCCATCGCGGCCATGCCGACGACCTTGTAGAGCGCCTGGGGATTGACGGTGCCCAGGGACATGAACTGGTCGGCCATGGTGCTGCAGAAGATCTGGGTGCCGCTGAGGGAGGCGCCGGTAATACCGGAAAATACGTTGGTTACGATGACGGCGGAGATGTAGGGGTTCATTTTGTCGGCGAGCATCATCGCAAAGTTCATGAAGTACTGGAAACCGGCGCAGGCATTGACGACGGACGCAAAGCCCATCAGCGCGGCGGTCAGCAGCAGGGGATTGATGCTGGAGGTAAAGCCTGTAACCAGGTCCTGAACAATGTGGCCCTTGAGATACTTATAATTGGTAATAATTAGAACAATAGCGCCCACGCCCATGGCGGTGTTGATGCCGTCGGAGGCGCTCATGGAGTTGGCCAGCACCAGCTTAAGCACAATAATGACAATATAGGGCAGAATAGCCAGGTGAATGGGGGGCAGTTCCTTACCGCTGGTGCTTCCGGCGATGAGTTCGGCGTCGCTCTCAGAGGCTACAAAGCCAATTCCACGGGCGCGCAGGGAGTTGGAGGCCCAGGTGAAGTAGAAAATGCCGAAGCCGAAAGCCACTACAAGGAGCACAATTGCCATCGTGGGGGCCGCAAAGGTGGTGACGCCCAGCTTTTCGGACAATGCGATGCACAGCATAGAGGGGGCGCCCGGGGTAACGACATTCAGAACCACGGCTCCATACAGGAAGATGGCGGGCATCAGGAGTTTTGAGACATTGGCTTTGCGGAACATGGGCACAGCCACGGGATAGACGGCAAAAATAATAATAAATGCATTTACACCGCCATAGGCCAAAAGGAAGGTAATAATCAGGGTTCCGGCGACGGTGGCTTTCACGCCGAGGAAGGCGAACAGAAAATTTGCGATAGACTCGGCGGCGCCACTCTTTTTCATCAGCTCGCTGTAAGCCGAACCAATGGTGAACAGAAACAGGTACGAGCCGAAGGTACTTCCGAGGGAGGCCGCGTAGGTGCCGGTCAGAGTCCCCCAGAACGGGAGCCCGCTGCTTACAATCACGATAACCGAGCCGACCAGGGATGCCACAAAGCCGTTGACACCCTTAAAGGTCAAATAGATCAGGACTGCAACGCCAAGAACCATGCCAATTACGCTGATGATCTCCATACGTTTTCCTCTCTTTCTTATCCAATGATTCCGTACTGGGAGGCGCTCGCTTAACGCTAGGTCAGGACAGTAAAAGCACTATATTTCCATTAAAGAATAATAATGGAATTTAAAGGGCGGACAAGCTCCGGAGGTACTCTGGCCCGTCCCAATTTACCAAATCATATTCCGTTCGGCCTCTTCTCTCAGCCAGTCCCGGAAGTCCGGGTGGGCAATTTTGACCAGGGCCTCAACCCGCTCCCTGATATTCAGTCCCCGCAGCCAGGCGATACCATACTCCGTGACCACGTAGTCGGTGTCGTTTCTGGAAGTGGTGACCGCGGCGCCCCGCGCCAGGAAGGGGACAATTTTTGAGTGCAGCACCTCTTTGCCGTCTGCATCTGTGGCCGAATAGGTGGAATGCATTGCAATGATGGATTTCCCGCCCGGGGACATCTGCGCGCCCTGTACCGTCTCAGACTGCCCTCCGGTGCCGGACCACTGAAGGTTGCCGACGGTTTCAGAGGCGCACTGTCCGGTGAGGTCGATCTCCAGGCTTGCGTTGACGGAGACAAACTTGTTGTTTCTGGCAATGGTGTAGGGATCGTTTGAGAAGGTGGAGGATTTAAAGAGCACGGAGGGGTTGTTGTGGACGAAGTCATAGAGCCTCTGGCTGCCCATGGTGAAGGAGCACACGGAAAAACCGTTCATAAAGCCCTTCTGGGAGTTGTCCACCGCGCCGCACTCAATGAGATCCACCATGGTCTCGGTAAACATTTCCGTGTGGATTCCCAGATGCCTCTTGCTCTTCAGCTCATTTGCCACGGCGTTTGGGATGTTGCCGATACCGAGCTGGATGGTGGAGCCGTCCTCTACAAGAGAGGCCACAAAGGCGCCAATTTTTTTGTCTACCTCGGTGTAGGGCACCAGGGACTTGGTGGGGATAGGGCGGTCGGACTCCACAAGGGCATCCACCTCGGAAATATGTACCTGTGTATCACCAAAGGTGCGCGGAAAGTTGGGGTTGACCTCCAGCAGAACCAGCGCACCCTGATCGATCAGGTCCCGCTCATAGATTGCGCTGACCGAGAGGGAAAAGTAGCCGTGGGAGTCCATGGGGGAGACCGTGGCCAGCACCACGGGCCGGCGGCCCTCGGCCTGCAGGCGCTGTAGAGACTTTCGCAGAACGGAGGTGGAGCTCTGAGGAACGGCGCTGACCAGCTTCTTTTTCTGCGCGTCCCGGAGCCCGGCGGTAAAGAACCAGCCGTTGTGGCTCATGATACCTGCCATCTCGGGGTCCTTCATCGCATCATAATACTGAATGGGAAGGCAGGAGTTCAAAGTAGTGCCTTTTACCCCCGTCTCCTTCAAATGCTGTAGCTTGGACAGGATGGCCTGGGGCTCCGCCGCAGCCTGAGCGGAAAACATGGAATCTCCGTCCTGAATAAGCTCCAAAGCCTGTTCAGCGCTCATTTGTTTCTTCTTGTACAATTCCTGATACTGGTTCACAGGATAACGCTCCTTTCTCGTGGGGCCATGTCTGGTGCGTGGGACAGGGCGCAGAGGAAGGGAATGAACCCCGCCCCACACACCGCCTTTTGAGGAATTTGTCCGGTTATGGGGATTTTGTCTTGCCTGCTTCGACAATTTGATTATAGTTGAAGGGCTATGGTTTGAAAAATACACCTTTTTTATCGCCGCATGAATTTTGGTTATGCCTAAAATAATGTTGCTGTTTTTTGAACTTTAGCCCCGTTTTATTGGAAATTATCCTATATTATAGTCTGTTTTTTCTCTCTGGCTAGTGGCCCGGCACTCTTTGCCGCATCCCGTGTTCCGAAAAGAAATTTGCGAAAAGGCGTCATGTACTTTATAATAAAAATACAATTCGCTCGACTGTTCGAATGGTTTTTTGTGTAGGAGGAATCATGGCTTTGCGGCATCACGGCCTGCGGCGGCTGAGGGAGTATGTATGAAACGAATGCAGCTAGAATATTTTGTGCGTATTGTGGAGGAGAAAAGCTTTACAAAGGCCGCAGAAAAGCTCTTTATCAGCCAGCCTGCACTGAGCAAATCGATCCGCGCCCTTGAGGCGGAGCTTGGTGTAACGCTGTTCAAGCGCGATCCCCGCGAGCTGAGCCTGACCAGCGAAGGGGAAAACGTCTACTGTTATGCGGTGGATATTTTGAATTACTGGCAAAGCCGTACCGCCGAGCTGTTTTCTTTGCTGGAACAGGTAAAGGGTTCTCTGCGGTTTGGGCTTCCACCGTCGGTTGGGAGCGTTTTTTTTTCAAAGATTCTGTTTGAATACGGCTGTAAATATCCGCAGGTTGATTTGCAGATTGTAGAGGGAACCTCCAAAAAGATTGAAGCACTGGTCATGAATGATCAGGTAGACCTGGGCGTGGTGATTGAGCCATACGAAAATCCGCATATGAGGTTAAAGACCGTCTACCGTTCTGATGTGGTGCTGGCAGTGGCGCGGAATCACCGGCTTGCAGAGCGGACAGAAGTGGAAATTGCCGAGCTTAGGGATGAGCCGATGCTGATGGTCTCGAAGGACTATATGTTTCACGACCAGGTGCTTGCCCATTGCCGGCAGGCGGGGTTTACGCCAAATATCACGTTTACCACATCCCAGTGGGACCTTTTGCTGGAAATGACGGCTGAAAACCAGGGTGTGACCCTAATTGGGCGGCCTTTGGTGGAAAAGCTGTACAGCGGCAGGATCAAGTGCATCTCGCTTCAAAATCCGGAGTTTTTGTGGACGCTTGGCTTAATATCAAAAAAATGTAAAACGCTTTCCGGCGCTGCAAAGAGCCTTTGGAATTTTTGCGATGAAGTTTGAGGGGGACCAGACATCACAGCCGGCTGCAGACCTGCCTGCTCCATTTGAAAAACGCCGGGGACAGAACTGTACCGCACAGTCCTGTCCCCGGCGTTTTTCAACATTCTATATGTGAGAGACTTCCGTACGGGGTTCCGGAGGGCCTATTCCCAATCATATACACAATATGAAGGAACGCCCCGCCTCCCGTTCGGGAGGCGGGGCGCTCTGCTGGCCGGGCACGGGGGACGGGGGGAGGACATAGGATAGGATGCAGAGAAAACGGCCCGACAGCCGCTCTGCCAAATGCTCTGAAAAGGAGAATGCCGCGTGTCAGAATATTGTATGCCTCCCCTTGGGGGGTATTCCACCGGAGAGTGCGCCATGAACCGCATCAATGCCCAGCCGGAGCGGCGGCCCTGCGTGTGCTCCCCCTGCCATCCGGTTCCGCCCTGCCCGCCAATTCCACCCTGTCCGCCGACTCCCCCTCCCATTCCAGGCCCGACCGGCCCGGTTGGACCGACCGGCCCTCAGGGGATTCCGGGACCGGACGGTCCCACCGGCCCTGCGGGCCCCATGGGTCCCCAGGGCGGGACAGGTGATCCAGGCCCCACCGGCCCGACGGGGCCCACTGGCTTGACGGGGGCGACGGGCCCAACCGGCCCCACCGGCGCCGTGGGTCTGACGGGTGCGACGGGTCCCGCAGGCCCGACAGGGCCCACTGGCCTGACGGGTCCGACGGGCCCAACCGGCCCCACCGGCGCCGTGGGTCTGACGGGTGCGACAGGTCCCGCAGGCCCGACGGGGCCCACTGGCCTGACGGGTCCGACGGGCCCGACTGGGCCAAGAGGCGAGACAGGCGCAGCAGGCGCCACAGGCCCGACCGGCCCGTCCGTGACCCCGGCGGCCGCAGTGGCGAACGCCACCAGCGCCGCGGACGTGGTGACACGGTTTAACCAGCTTCTGGAAAACCTGCGGGCGGCCGGGCTGCTGGGCACCTGAGTACAGGCACCAAAAAAACGCCGCGGGCGGCGCTGCTGCGCCGCCCGCGGCGTTCCTATAAGGGGGATTGCTTTGTGAAGATTGTGGTTTATGCCATTTGCAAAAATGAGGCCGGATATGCAGAGCGCTGGATGGCCTCCATGGCGGAGGCAGACGGGGTGTATGTGCTGGACACCGGCTCCACCGACGGGACCGCGGAGCGCCTGCGTGCCCTGGGGGCGGTGGTTGTGGAAGAGAGAGTGGAGCCCTGGCGGTTTGACACGGCCCGCAACCGCTCTTTGGAGCTGGTACCGGAGGACGCGGACATCTGTGTGTGTACCGATCTGGATGAGGTGTTTCACCCAGGCTGGCGGGCGGCGCTGGAGGCGGCCTGGACGGACGGGACCACCCAGGCGGTCTACCGCTATACCTGGAACTTCAACGCCGACGGCTCCGAGGGCACCGTGTTCTGGATTGAGAAGATCCACGCCCGCCGGGGATACCGCTGGACCCACCCGGTTCACGAGGTGTTGGAGCGGCAGGAGGGCTGGGGACCGGGGCGGAAGTGCACGGCGGAGGGGGTGCAGTTGGACCACCACGCCGACCCCGCCAAATCCCGGGGGCAGTACCTGCCCCTGCTGGAGCTATCGGTGGCGGAGGCCCCGGAGGACGACCGCAACACCCATTACCTGGGCCGGGAGTACCTGTTCTACGGCCGGTGGGACGACTGTATCCGCACGCTGGAGCGCCACCTGTCCCTGCCCACCGCCGTCTGGGCGGATGAGCGGTGCGCCTCCATGCGGTTTCTCGCCCGGGCGTGGCGGCAGAAGGGCCGGCCGGAGCAGGCCCGGCGGTGGCTGTGGCGGGCCATCGGGGAGGCCCCTCACCTGCGGGAGCCCTACCTGGAGCTGGCGCGCCTGCTCTATGAGGAGGCGGAGTGGGACGGGGTGGTGTATCTGTGCCGTCAGGCCCTGGCAATTACCGACCGCCCTCAGACCTATATCTGCGAGGCGGAGGCGTGGGGGAGCCTGCCCTGGGATCTGCTCTCTCTGGGGCTGTACCACACCGGGCGGCGGGCCGAGGCCCTGGAGGCCGCCCGGCAGGCCCTGGCCCTGTCTCCGGAGGATGGGCGCATCCGGGACAACGTGGCATTCCTGGCGGGCTAGCTCTCCCGGGCCGCCGCCGTCCGGCGGCGGAACAGCGCGTCCAGAAGCTTGGGCCAGGCCAGTGCAAAGAAAAGACCAAACAGACTGCCCAGCACGTTGTTGCACACCCGGATGGCGGCCGCGGGGCCGGGACCGAAGAGGGCGCTGGCGGTGAGCAGGGCGCCCAGACAGTTGAACACGGTGCAGAAGCCGTAGCTGGCGCACAGGCCCAGGCAGAGCCCCGACAGGATGCCCAGGCCGCCGTGGAGGGCGGGCGGGCAGAGCTGATAGAGCAGGCAGAACAGCAGGGAGCCGCCCAGCACGCCGCCCACCCGGCCTGCCGCCCGCCGGACGGGGTGGGACCCGTAGGCGGTGAGAATGGAGCTGCACGAGAAGCCCACCCACATGATGCGGGGCAGGCCCAGCAGCTCCCCAGTGAGCACCGCCAGGCTGATGCCCACGGCCACCCGGAGCTGCCAGCGGCACTTTTCATCGGCGAGGGAAAAGGCGCGGAGTACCGCCCGGAAGGGGCGCTCCGGTGTCCTGCCCCGGTGGTTATGGTAGAGCACCGCGGCGCACAGGGCGAAGCCCAGCAGCATCTCCAGCCCCCGCAGGGCGAGCGAGCGCCCGCTGACCGGATTTCCATACAGGAAAAGATAGCTGAACAGGTAGAGGGAGGCGTTGCCCAGCTCGGGCTGGTCGGCGGTGATGAGCAGCAGCACTCCGATACAGAACAGGTTGAGAAGCAGGTGGAGCAGGGGCCCGCCCAGAGGGGCCAGGGCGGGCCCGAGCGTGAGCAGGGCGAAGGCGGCCGCCATGTTCCGCAGGGTGTCGGCCATGCGGTAGTTGTAATGGACAAAGCGGCAGCTGAGCAGCAGACAGAAAATGACCACCGCCGCGGGGCTGTTGGCCCCACCGAACAGGGCGGTGAGGGCGGAGATAAACACCACCGCAAACCCCACACAGGCGGCGTCCCGGGCCAGCAGGGCCAGGAGAAGCCGCCTGCGCTCGGCCCCGGCGGCCTGGCGGAGCAGGCCCTTGAGCTGGGGCACCCCCAACTGAATCAGTCCATAGAAGGACACGGCTCCCCACCCCCTTTCACGGCCGCGGCGTCCAGGCGGCGGTTGGCCTGGGTGATCTCCTCCATCAGCCGGGTGAACTCCGCCTCCCCCAGCCCCTCCCGCATCCGGTAGAGGGGGGAGAGATACGCCCTGCACCCGTCCTGGAGGGCCTGCCGTCCCGCCTGGGTGAGAGACAGGGTATAGCTGCGCCGGTCGGTGGGGGAGGGGGCGGCCGCCACCAGCGCCCGCGCCCGCAGGCCCCGGATGAGGCGGCTGACGTTCACCTGCTGTAAGCCCATGCTCCGGCTCAGGCCCAGGGGGGTCACCGGCTCCTCCGCCATCCACAGGCGGGCAAGCAGCTCCAGCTCCGACCCGGTCAGGGGCAGGCGCTGGTGGACGGCGGCCCGCCGGGCCAACTGCCGCAGCTGCTGCATATACTCTGACATTTGAACCCAATCCGGTTTCACAAAATCGTCCTCCATATACTTATCTATAATATATATTATTGATAAGTATATTACTCCGCCAGGCGCATCCTGTCAAGAGCGCCCTGCGCATTGACATTCCCGCGGAGAAAATAGTATAATAAAAAATACGTACCGGGGCATGGCCCCGTTGGGAGAGAAGGATACAGGGGGCGGAGCGCATATGAGCGATACCAATGATAAAATTCGGATTGTGCAGGAGACGGTGGCGGGCAAGGAGATCACCTTTGCCCACGTCATCGGCGGGCCGGCCCCCATCATCTATCAGAAGCTGGGCCTGAACCCGGCCATCGACTACGGCGCCGCCGCCATCGGCATCATGAACATGACACCGCCGGAGTCGGCGGTGATCGCCGCCGACATCGCAGTGAAGAGCGGCGACGTATACCTGGGCTTTGCCGACCGCTTTACCGGCACGGTCATCATCACGGGCGAGCTGGCGGACGTCACCTCTGCCCTGACGGAGATTGTAAACTACTTCCGCGATGAGCTGGGGTATGTGGTGTGCAGGATCACCAAGCGGTAAGAGGCGCGGCGATGGGGAAGCGTATGACACGGGAGGAGTTCCTGGAGGCGGTATTCTCCCGGCGGTATGAGGAACTCAAGGGCAGGGAGCTGCGTACGGTCCGGGTCCGGGTGGTGGGCAAGGAGCTCTCTCTGGCCCAGCTCATCGGCGTGACGGACCGGCGGGTCTATGAGAACCTGGGGCTGCACATCGGCACCCATCTGGGGGAGGATCACACCGGCCAGTCCATCGGCCTGCTGCACCTGACCCCGTGGGAGGCCACGGTGGTGGCCGCCGACGTGGCCATGAAGAGCGGAAACGTGGAGCTGGGCTTTCTGGACCGGTTCAGCGGCGCGGTGATCCTTTTGGGCAGCCGGGCGGAGGTCAAGAGCGCCCTGGAGCATGTGGTGGAATTTTTCCGGACGGAGCTGGGCTTCACCGTCTGTGAACTTACGGAGCGGTGACAAAGAGAGATGAAGAAGTTATTTCTGATGGGCCGGAGCGAGGCGGGCAAGACCTCCCTGACCCAGATTTTATCGGGCGAGGAGCTGCACTACCACAAGACCCAGTACACCAACACGGGGACGGACATCATTGACTCGCCGGGGGAGTATTCGGAGACCAAGCGGTGCGGGCTGGGGCTGGCCTGCTTCTCCTTTGAGGCGGACGTGCTGGCCCTGCTGATGGCGGCTGACGAGCCCTTCAGCGTTTTTGAAGCCAACTGCCAGTGCTTCACCAACCGGCCGCTCATCGGCATCATCACGAAGATTGACTCCCCCTACGCCAACGTGCCCATGGTGCGCAACTGGATGGTCAACTCCGGCTGTGAGCGGATTTTCGAGGTGAGCAACCTTACCAGGGAGGGCATTCAGGAGCTGCTGGACTATTTGCAGGAGGACCCTGTCAGGCTGACGCTGGAGCAGGCCAAGGCGCGGCAGCGCCTCGGCCTGACGGAGTGGGAGGACGCCTCCCGCTTCGGGCTGGCCTGACCGCCCCGGAGCGGAGACTGCCCCGCAGGGCGGTTCGGAGCGCCGCCGCCGCTTTGCGCCGGCGCTTGGCGCGGGGATGAACCGTCAGGGTTCCCTTTCATGCCGGATCAAACGACTTTTAGAAACGGTTTTAAAGATTTAAACAGTCTTCCAGCCTGTCGAAAAGAGGGCTTCGGCAGGCTGAGGGCCGCGCCCATGGCGCGGCCCGTTTGCGCGTTTTGGGGCGGATGCGCATCCCCTTCTGGACAGGCCGCTTATTTCGTGTTAGGATTACGTGAAGAACATTCCGCCCGAATTTTGTCGGGCGATCCGCAACTTTTTGCAGGCTGCCCGCGTCTGTACGTTGGCACGGAAAGGAGGCCCAAATGCGCCTGTTGTTCAAGCAGCGGTTTCTCTCCTGGTTTGACAGCTATGACATCTATGACGAGGAGGGGCGCACCGCCTATACCGTGGAGGGCAAGCTGTCCTGGGGACACCGGCTGGAGATCTACGGCCCGGCCGGAGACCACCTGGGGACGGTAAAGGAAGAAGTGCTGACCCTCCTGCCCCGGTTCGCCCTCTATGCGGGGGAGGAATACCTGGGGTGCATCCGCAAGGAATTTGCCCTGTTTCACCCCCGGTTTACACTGGACTGCAACGGCTGGGAGGTGGAGGGCAGCTTTCTGGAGTGGGACTACGCCGTCACCGACCCGGCGGGGCGCACAGTGATGGCCGCGTCCAAGGAGCTGCTCCACTGGACCGACACCTATGTGCTGGACATCGCCCGGCCGGAGGACGCCCTGCTGTGCCTGATGATCGTGCTGGCCATCGACGCGGCCAAGTGCTCCGCCGGAAACGGCTGAACCGGCCGCCGGAGGAACTTGGCGCGGCTAAATCCCGGCCTGTGTGGAATAGTAGCTGTACCACACAAGGAATCGGGGTATGCTGCTATGCTGGAATCCGCCGCTGTCCGCGCGCTGTTGCTGTCCCTGGCCGCCGGGCTGTCCACCCTGCTGGGGGCGCTGGTGGTCTTTGCCGCCCGGAGAAGGAGTGAAAAGCTGCTGGCGGTCTCCCTCGGCTTTGCCGGGGGTGTGATGCTGGCGGTGTCCTTCACCGACCTGTTCCCCACGGCGCGGGAGCACCTGACTGCATCCCTGGGCGGCCGCCCAGGGGCGCTGGCGGCGGTGCTGTCCCTGGCCGCGGGCATCGGCTGCGCCGCCGCCCTGGACCACCTGGTTCCCCACGACGCCTTTGACGCCGACACCGGCGAGGCCCCCCACAAAAACCTGTTCCGGGTGGGCTTTGTGTCGGCGCTGGCCATGGCCCTGCACAACTTCCCGGAGGGCGTGGCCACCTTTCTGGCGGGGTATGAGGATCTGACCCTGGGGGTGAGCATCACCCTGGCCATCGCCCTGCACAACATCCCGGAGGGTATTTCGGTGGCCATGCCCGTGTGGTACGCCACCGGAAGCCGGCGGCGGGCCTTCCGCTGCACCCTGCTCTCCGGCCTGACGGAGCCGGTGGGGGCGGTGCTGGCCTTTGCGCTGCTGCGTCCCTTTCTCAACGGGCTGCTGCTGGGGGTGCTGTTCGGCGCGGTGGCCGGGATCATGGTCTATATCGCGGTGGAAGAGCTCATCCCCTCCTCCCGGCAGTACGGCCACGACCGGCCGGCCCTGTGGGCCACGCTGTGCGGCATCTGCGTGATGCCGCTGACCCATTTATTTCAAACCTGAAAAGGCGGGTGTATCCCACATTGGAGCTCGACTACAACAAGCTGCTGGACATGGTCAGTGAGATGGGCTACCGGCTCATGAAGAGCGGTGCGGAGATCTACCGGGTGGAGGAGTCCATTCAGCGGCTTCTCCAGGCCTACGGTGCCCCACGGGGGGAGGTCTTTGCCATTCCCAACTGCCTGATGGTCAGCCTGACCTCCCCCGACGGCCGGCCCGTGACCCAGATCCGCCGGATGCCAACCCACGGCACCGACATCTACCTGCTGGAGAAGTACAACGGCCTGTGCCGCCGCCTGTGCCGGGAGACCCCCGCCTTTGAAGAGGCGCTGGAGCAGATGGAGGCCATTACCCGCACCCACCGGGTCTACTCCCTGCCCACCCAACTGGCTGCCCACTTCCTGGGCTGCGGCATGTTCTCCCTGTTCTACGGCGGAACCCCGGCCGACGGGCTGTGCGGAGGGCTGTGCGGCATGGTCATCGGCCTTTGTATGGCGCTGATGACCCGGCTGGGCGCCAACCTGTTCTTCCGTACCATCGCCGGCGGCGCGGCCTCCGCCCTGGCGGCCGTGGCGCTCACCCGGCTTGGGGTGGGGCAGAACCAGGACCTCATCATCATCGGCGCGCTGATGGCCCTGGTGCCCGGCATCGCCATGACCAACGCCATGCGGGACATCATGGCCGGCGATATGGTGGCGGGCATCAGCAAGGCGGCGGAGGCGCTGCTCATCGGCGCGGCCATCGCTCTGGGCACCGCCCTGGCCCTGGGCCTGACCCGGATGGTGACGGGAGGCGCGCTATGAGAGAGGCCCTTCTTTATCTCCTGCCCTGTGTCTACGCCTTCCTGGCCTGCATCGGCTTTTCCATGCTGTTCAACATCCACGGCGCCGGCATGCTCATCTGCGCCGGCGGCGGGGCCCTGGGCTGGCTGTGCTACCTGCTCACCGGGCCGCTGGTGGGCAACGATATTATCCAGTCCTTTTTTGCCGCCCTGGTCATCTCGGCCTGGTCGGAGGTGATGGCCCGGCTGCGCAAGTGCCCGGTGACCAGCTACCTGCTGGTGGCCCTCTTTCCCCTGGTGCCAGGCGGCGGCATCTACTACACCATGGAACACGCCCTGAACGGCGACACCGAGCTGTTTCTGGACACACTGATGCATACACTGGGCCTGGCGGGCGCGCTGGCGGTGGGCGTGCTGCTGGTGGCCTCCGTAGTCCGCCTGTTCACCACCTACCAGTCCCGCCGCCGGGGCTGAGAGAGGAGAGATACCATGCCCCGCTATGAGGTTGTCCTGTTTGACGCGGATCATACTCTGTTTGACTTTGACCGGGCCGAGCGTGAGGCCCTCCGCCAGACGCTGGAGGAGGCGGGACTGCCCGCCGACGGGGAGACCGAGGCGCGCTACTTATCCATCAACCGGGCGCTCTGGAACCGGCTGGACCGGGGTGAGGTGCGCCGGGAGTGGCTGGTGGTAGAGCGGTTTGCCGCCCTGCTGCGGGCCCTGGGCCGGAAGGGAGATGCCGCGGCCCTCAACCGGGCCTACCTGGACCACCTGGGGGAGGGCTCCTACCTCCTGCCGGGGGCTCAGGCGCTGTGCCGCGCCCTGGCCCCCCGCTGCACCCTGGCCATTGTCACCAACGGCGTGGCCCGCGCCCAGCGCCGCCGCTTCGAGGCATCCCCCCTGAACGGCCTCATCCCCTGGCTGTTTATTTCGGAGGAGCTGGGGGCCAGCAAGCCAGACTCCGCCTTTTTTGCCCCGGTGCTCCGTACACTGGGGAATCCAGACCCCCGCCGGGTGCTGATGGTGGGGGACAACCTCCTGGCCGATATCCAGGGGGGCATCCAGGCCGGGCTGGACACGGCTTGGTACAATCCGGGCCGGCTGCCCGGCGACCCCGCCATCGTCCCCACCTGGGAGGTGGACGGATACGCGGCGCTCCAAGCGCTGATTCTCAAAGAAGAAAAAAACAATATTTAATCGAGGTGTCCCAGTTGCCATCCCAATATCAGCCCAAACGGGCGCAAAACAGGCCGCGCAGGCACAATCCGCTGCCTCTGCTGGCGGCGGCCGCGGCGGTGTGCCTCGGCCTGATCCTGATCCCATCTCTGGGCCGTGCCCCAGAGGAGCCCACCGCCGCAGCGAGCCCGCCTGCGGCGGCCACTCCCACCCCGACAGCCGCACCCACGCCGGAGCCCACGCCGGAGCCCACACCCACGCCGGAGCCGACCCCTGCGGCCTTTGATTTCACCCAGCCCGCCCCTGCCGCCGAGGCGGTGGAGATGGATTACTTTGCCGATGCACTGTTTATAGGCGACTCCCGCACCGACGGCCTGCGCCTCTACAGCGGCATTAAGGGGGCGGACTTTTACTGCTACAAGGGACTGACCGTGTTCGAGATGGACGACCGCGCCGTGGTGGAGCTGGACGGCGGCAAGTACACGGTGGAGCAGGCCCTGGAGAAGGGGCCCCAATACGCCAAAATCTACATATCCCTGGGCATCAATGAACTGGGATATTTTAATGATGAGGCGTTCCACCAGACCTTTGGTGATTTCCTGAAGCAGGTTAAGGCCAGTCAGCCCGGCGCGGTGGTCTATCTGGAAAATCTGGTGCCGGTGAACGCGGAGAAGTGCGCCGCCAACAAGCAGCCTTACTATGTGAATAACGACCGGGTGGCCGCCTACAACGCCATTTTTCCCCAGTTGGCTGAGGAGTACCAGGTAGTGCTCCTGGACGTGGCAGACGCCCTCACCGACGAAAACGGTATTCTCCCCGCCGACGCCACCGTGGATGGGGTACACTTTACCAAGGCATGGTACCAGAAGTGGCTGGCCTACCTGATGGAGCACACCGTGGATGCGGACTGCTATGCGGCGGGCCAGACCGCCGCGGAAGGAGCGAATGAAACATGAAATCCCTGTTGATCCGCCTGATGCCGGCGGCCCTGCTGTGCCTGGCCCTCACCGCCTGCGGAGGCGGCGGGGCGGTGGGCCAGACCCCCTATGACCCGGAGACGGCCGCCCAGGCCCTGCTGGACTCCGGCGCGTTCAGCGATGCCTTGGACACCGTAGACCAGGACACCGCCGCCGCCCTGTACGGAATTGATGCTGACACCATCACCGGCAGCGCCGTCTACACCTCCCTGTCCGCCGGGGCGGAGGAGATTGCAGTGCTGGTGCTCACCGATGAGGACGCGGCAGCGGCCGCCCTGGATGGGCTGGAGGCCAGGGTAGCCGACCAGAAGGCTGTGCTGGAGAGCTACCAGCCCGACGAGGTCTCCAAGCTGGACAGCGCCATTGTGGAGCAGCGGGGCAGCTCCGTCCTGCTGGCCGTGGCCGCCGATGCTGAAAAAGCCCGGGCCGCCCTGGACGGGCTGGAGTAACCTGCGTCCCCCCAAAAAAGTGCCGGGTACCGGCACTTTTTTTCAAACTTTTTGGGCTGGTGCCGCGTCTAAGCAACAGAAGCAGGAAGGAGCGCCCGGACCTTGGAACAGACTGTCCGCCAGCAGTTGAGCGACTATATTGTGGCTCACCAGGAGGAATTTTACCGCCTGGCGTACAGCTATGTCAAAAACCGGGATGCGGCGCTGGACGTGGTGCAGGAGAGCATTGTCAAGGCTCTGGCCAAGTCGGATACACTGCGCAGGCCGGAGTATCTCAAAACCTGGTTTTACCGCATCCTGCTCAACGAGAGTATGAATCACCACCGCCGCGCCAAACGGCTGGTACCCCTGGAGGACACCCTGCTGGAGACCCCGGCGCCCGCCCGGGATCCTGGGGAGAGGCTGGATCTCTATGACGCCATCGAGCGCCTGGACTGGAAGGAGCAGACCGTGGTGCGACTGCGCTTTTTCGAGGACATGAAGCTGGAGGAGATTGCGCGGGTGACCAACACCAACTTGAACACCGTGAAATCCAGGCTCTATAAGAGCCTGCGCCGTCTGCGGGAGCTGACAGAGGAGGAGTGCTGATATGCCGGATATGTGGGAACGGGCCAGGGTGCGCCATGAGAGCACGCCGGTGCCGGAGGAGCTGGAATTTGCCGTAGCCTCTGCCTTGCGGGCGGGCCAGCGGCGGCTGCGGGGCCGCCGGGCGCTTCGCCGGAGCGTGAGCGGGGTGCTGGCGGGCTGCGCCTGCTTTGTGCTGCTGGTCAACGCCAGTCCGGCCTTCGCCCGGGCGGTGTCCGACGTGCCAGTGCTGGGCGGTCTGGCCCGGGTGGTCACCGTCACGGAGTACCACATCGACGAGCGGGAGCGCCTTATCGACGTGCGCCTGCCCGCCCTGGAGCTGCCCGGGGACACCGACCTGGAGCAGCGCATTAACCTGGCCATTCAGACCCGCATCGACCAGGTGCTTCAGGAGGCCGAGGACCGGGCGCGGGCCATCCGCGACGCCTATGTGGCCACCGGCGGTGCGGAGGAGGACTTCATCCCCGTCATGATCGATGTTGACTACGAGATCAAGTGTCAGAACGACCATTATCTGTCTTTTGTGCTCACCGAGACGGAAACCCGGGCCAATGCATACACCGAGCTTTATACCTATAACATTGACCTCCAGGCCGGGCGGGAGCTCACCCTCCGGGATATGCTGGGGCCGGACTATAAGGAACTGGCCAACGAGGCCGTGCGGGCGGGCATCGCCGCCCAGGAGGCGGAGAGCCCCGACAACATCTACTTCCACGGGGAGGAGGGGGTGGAGGGCTTCACCTCCATCGCCGATGACCAGCGCTTTTATATCAATGAGGCGGGCAATCCGGTATTGATTTTTGAGAAGTATGAGATTGCCCCCGGCTACATGGGCCAGCCGGAATTTGAGGTGCCCATGCCCAAGTAACCGGATGGGCCGCCGGAGCGCCGTGCGCGGGAGCTGTATCAGCTCCCGCGCATTTTTTATTCCTGCGTGCCGGCACAGACAGGGAAAAAGACGCTGTGTATAAAATTGCAGAAAAATAGGCCTGTGTTGGAAAGGATATGAGATTGGACCGTAAAACAGCGGTTTATCCAAAGGAAAAGGGAGAAGAAAGCCGCCTGGTTATGCATATTTATGCTTGACAAATGGGGCTTGCAGTGGTATCTTTTATACATAAATATTCGAAAACATACGAATATTATACACTGCAAGAGGAAAGAGTAAGGTGAAGAGCATGAAGAAGCACAAAACACTCGGCAACGCGCTGTCCATGCTGACGGCATCGGCGCTGCTCCTGTCCCTGTGCGTCATCCCGTCTGCGGCCGCAGACAGCGCAGCGGCCCCCGCCGCTGTGTTTGAGAACACCAGCGGTGACGGCGGGAGCAACGGCATCTCCCTGTCCGCCGAGCGGACCTTCCAGGCCAGCATCCCGGTGGACATGACCGAGGCCGAGGCCAAGGAGGCCGCCTCCTCCGTGACCTGGACCCTGACGCCCGATGCGGACGCGCCGGATTACTTGGACGATACCCAGTTTCCCAACCAGACCGAGGGTGGTCCCCTGAGCGCCTGGCTGTGCCAGGACGGCGAGACCCCCTTCTTTACCGACGTGGCCACCGCCGCCGAGACGGTGGACGGCCAGGTGTACCTGACCGTCACCTTCGCCAACCAGTGCTACTTCGGTGACGATCTCAGCGTGCCCCACAGCAACGGCGGCTCCTATATGGATGTGTGCGGCTGCTTCACGCTGTCCGCCGGGCTGGACGGCAAGATCCTGGGCTCTGTGGATCTGAAGGTGGCACCCTACGACAACTTCCACACCATGTCGGAGATCTATGACGAGCTGGACGCGCTGGTGGACTACGCCGCCGGCCACACCGACCTCTACGTGGAGCAGTTCTCCATGGGCCAGAGCCAGGGCGACAACGGCCTGGAAAGCCTGGATATGCCCTACCTGATCGTGGCCAAGGACAAGGCCGCGGTGGACAAGTGGCAGGAGATCAAGGCGGAGGCGGAGAGCGATCCCACCGCCCTGCTGAAGAAGCTGGAGAGCGGCGCCCTGGGCGACTACCAGGTGCCCGTCATGTACTCCAATATTCACGCCAATGAGGTGGCCGCCAGCGACGGCATCCTGGCCTTTGCCTGGATGCTGGTGGAGACCGCGGCCTCTGAGAGCGGCACCATCGACTACGACAAGCTCACCGGCTTCACCGCCGCCGGTAAGGCCGAGCTGGCCGAGCAGATGGGCCCTGCGGGTGAGGAGGGCTCCGTGGCCGTCCCCGATCTGGTGGCCGATGACGCCACCTACCTGGGCTACATCAAAGGCGAGAACGCCGACGGCACCACCGCCTCCATCTCCACCCAGGTGGAGCTGGAGAAATACTACACCATTGACACTGTGACGGTGGACGTGGACGAGCTGCTCTCCGACGTGTTCTTCATCATCGTCCCCGAGGAGAACGTGGAGGGCCGGACCTACCTGACCCGCACCTCCTCCGGCGGCTTTGACCTCAACCGGGACAACTCCTTCCAGACCCAGGCCGAGACCCAGAACATGGCCAAGCTGATCGCCGAGTGGAACCCTGTCAGCCTCACCGAGTTCCACGGCCGGGTGCAGGCCTTCCAGTGCGAGCCCTGCGATCCCCCCCACGAGCCCAACTTTGAGTACGATCTGCTGGCCGAGCACCTGATGGGCGGCGGCGAGGCCCTGGGCATCGCCGCGGTGGCCAACAACGGCGGCCACAACAGCTACGTCATCCCCCAGCGGGACTACCTGACCTACACCGGGGCGAAGACCGCCGACGGGGACGACCAGACCCAGTGGCTCGACCCCTGGGACGACATGTCCACCAGCTACACCCCCCAGTACGCCATGCTCCACGGCACCGTCTCCTACACCGTGGAGGTGCCCGCCTATGACGACTACATGGTGCAGGGCGTCGCCTACGGCCAGCTGGGCCAGTCCGTCTACATCGCCGAGCACAAGGACGGCTACCTGACCAACCAGACCAAGATCTTCGAGCGGGGCGTGACCAACGCCAACTCCGACGCCTACGAGCTGGTGGGCCAGTGGTTCTGCGACCAGTACGACGTGGAGGGCGCGGAGGCCGACCTCTTCCGGCCTGAGTACGACGGGGAGGGCCAGAACGGCAATTTCTACCCCGAGTGCTATATCATTCCCATGGACGGCGTCCACCAGTCCAACCTCCAGGCCGCCGCCGAGATGATGGAGTACCTGACCCGCAACGGCGTCCAGGTCAGCCTCACCGACCAGAGCTTCACCTACAACGGCGTGGAGTACCCCGCCGGCACCCTAATCGTGTCCATGTACCAGGCCAAGCGGAGCGTGGCCAACGGCGTGCTGTACGACGGCACCGTGATTACCGGCTGGCCCGTCCTCTACTCCGAGGGCATCACCGCCTTCGACAAGGTGCGGGGCTTCGACATGGTGGTGTGCGCCGAGCCCGCCGCCTATAAGACCATCTCCGCCGCCTGCGGCGACGTCCTGGACTACGAGGAGACCCTGGATTACGTGGCCTCCCTGACCTCCTCCTTCTCCGGCGTGAAGGACGCCCAGGTGGTGCTCATGAACGCCTCCGAGGACTCCACCGCCGCCGTCAACGCCCTGCTGAAGGCCGGCAAGTCCGTCTCCCTCATCACCGAGGGCCAGTACGAGGGCAGCTTCCTGGTGTCCTACGCCGACTGGCAGAGCGTGGCGGGCGACTACCTGCTCTCCGGCGTGGGCGTGACCGACGCCCCCGCGGCCCTGGCCATCCCCAAGGCCCCCGTGGTCTACATCTCCGGCAAGCCCGCCGACAACGACAAGGGCTTCGTCAAGACCACCCTTGTCAGCGGTTCCTACGAGTACAACTACGACCGGCAGGCCATGCGCACCCTGGGCTTCACCGTCACCGACGACGCCTCCCAGGCCGACCTGATCATCGGCGCGGCCGCCCTGGACGAGCAGGCCCTGGCCGCCGTCAAGAGCGGCACCCCCTACATCGGCTACGGCTCCAAGGCCATGAAGTCCGCCGTCTCCCTCTTTGACGAGGGCGCGCTGGTGCGGGAGACCGTCAGCCCCAACGCCATGGACGCCCTGGCCTATGTCACCTACCCCACCGACAGCCTGATCACCGCCAGCTATGTGGCCGAGGGCGACGACCTCCTCTACGGCTACGGCGCCGGCTACTTCGCCGCCATCCCCGCCGGCGCCCAGGTGCTGGTGCAGCTGGACGGCTCCAAGGAGCTGCTGGAGGGCTTCCTCCCCGCCGACGGCGAGCACTTCGACGACTTCCTGGACGACTCCATCCAGGCCATCTCCTACCAGGGCGCGGGCGCGGACAACGCCCAGTTGGACGTGGTGCTCTTTGCCAACACCCTGACCAACAAGACCAACCAGCGGGATGAGTACAACTTCATCTCCAACGCCGCCTGGGCCGCCGTGCTGAACGACACCGGCTACTCCGACGTGGCCCCCAACGCCTGGTACGCCGAGGCCGTGGCCGCCGTCACCGGGCAGGGCCTGATGAACGGCGTCACCTCCAAGGCCTTCGGCCCTGACGTGACTACCACCCGGGGCATGCTGGTCACCGTCCTCCACCGCATGGCGGGCGAGCCCGCCGCCTCCGCCTCTGCCGGCTTTGCCGACGTGGCCGCCGGCTCCTACTGCGCCGCTGCCGTGGATTGGGCCTATGAGGCCGGAATCACCTCCGGCGCCAGCAGCACCGGCTTCGCCCCCGACAGCGCCCTGACCCGGGAGCAGGCCGTCACCCTGTTGTGCAACTACGCCGAGGCCCAGGGCCTGGACGTGAGCGCGGCCGCCGACCTGTCCGGCTACCCCGACGCCTCCGCCGTGTCCGCCTTCGCACAGGACGCCGTGGCCTGGGCGGTGGACGCCGGGCTGCTCACCGGCACCGGCGCGGGCACCCTGAACCCCCAGGGCACTGCCACCCGGGCCGAGCTGGCCGCCTTGCTGGTGCGGGCCGAGGCCCTCTTTACCGCCGAATAACCTCCACATAGGCTGGGCCGGGACAGCGTTGCTGTCCCGGCCCAGGAGGCTATCGATAAATCCTCCTATTAAAGAATTCGGAGGGAAGGATAGTGTGAAAGGGAACCGTCAGGGTTCCCTTTCGCGTTGG